>Ga0335397_10000442_pt1 | contig 53364 bp, 47 predicted proteins | sample MAT04_FD_205740 | JGI IMG/M metagenome (GOLD analysis project Ga0335397, IMG submission 205740) | Freshwater microbial communities from Lake Fryxell liftoff mats and glacier meltwater in Antarctica - MAT-04 (spades assembly) (version 2) ...
AAAAGTGACTGAAGAATTCAAGAAAACCATGCAAATCGTTTTTGATGATCTCTTGCCGCGATGGAATTATCGCGCTATTCCCTGCTCCCAACTGAGTGGGAAAGTTATTTAATCTTCGTTACTAAGGATGTGCCAATTCCCATCCCCTTGAATTCAGGGTGAACGTATCCATCCGCACCAAGGTCATGGTACTGGTCTTTCGCGTGGAAAAACTCTTCATAGCCAACCACATACCCATCCTGTGTTTCCACGAGAAATGCATCGCGTTCCACGCTGTACCCTTCATTTTTCCATACATTTGCCAGATCTTCGGCGGTGGTGGCAAGGGTTATGTCGCCATCTGCTTCGCATACGTCGTAGATGAGTTGTACCACCGCGCTGAGATCTGTCCATTGGACAGGTCGCAGGCTGAGGCTTGAATCCAGATGCGGTTCTTTATCAATCATAATTTTTCTCCTTCCAGTCTTCCGCCAGGATTCCCATGTAGAGCATGTCCCAGCGTTTTCCATCACGCAATAACGCGCCGCGCAACCGCCCTTCGTGTTGAAAGCCGACCTTTTCATAGGAGCGGACGGCGCGCGGGTTGTATTCAAAAACAGTCAGCGTGACGCGGCGCAGATTGAGTTCAGTAAAGGCAAAACGCAAAATGATTTTCATAGCGTCAGTTCCGTACCCTTTGCCCCAATCCTCGCGGCTGCCGATGCCAATTCCCACGAAGGAATCGCGCGAACTCCAAGCGTTGATGACATCCAAATTAATATCGCCAAGCAGCCGGTTATCTTCCAGCGTGCGGATGCTGAAAAAATGATCTGCGGGGGAATCATCCTTGATCATTTTTTCGAAAAAGTCCTTACCTGCCTTTGCAGAATGTAAAGCCGACGCGCCTGAATTAAACAGACGTTGAAGTTCAGAGTCGCGAGTCCAGGCTTCGTAGGCTTTGCCAAGTTCTTCATGGTCGAAGGCTGAGAGCCTGACCAATTCGCCTTTGAAGATGTCTTTCATTTTATGCTCCTTGCGCGGCTAGCCATTCCTCGCGCAAAATGCCCATCCACAAACTGTCAAAGCGGACGCCGTCGCGCAGCCCTTCGCCGCGCATCCTGCCTTCCAATTGAAAGCCGACCTTTTGATAGGATTTCAAGGCGCGTTCGTTGTAGGCGTGAAGTCCCAGCGAAATGCGGCGCAAGTTGAGTTCGATGAATCCATATTGCACGATCAAGCGCATGGCATCGGTGCCATAGCCTTTGCCCCAGTAATCGCGCTCGCCGATTGAAATTCCCAGCCACGACTCTGCATGAGTCCACGAACTGAGCCATAGCCCCACGCCGCCGATCAGCTTGTCATCAGCCAGCGTGCGAATGGAAAACCGAAACGACTTTGAGCTATTTTCAGCGTGTTTTTCAATGAACTCTTTGAGCTTTTTCTCAGACCACAATTGAGCCGGGTCGCTGTCTGCCAGGCGGTGCTGTTCTGTATCCCGGTCCCATTTTGCGAATGCCTTCGCCATTACTTCCGGCGACTCATCGGATAGGCGGACGAGGGTTCCGCGAAAGATGTCTTTCATCGCATCCCCCCTTTCGCCTGAGCCTGTTCGCGCCATTCGGCATTTAGCAACCCGAATGAAACCAGGTCCCAAATTTCACCGTCGCGGTTCAAGGCTTTGCGCCTGCGGATCTCTTCCATAAAACCGAACTTCTGAAAGAGACGGGTTGCGCCTTCGTTATAGGCAGGCACAACCGCAGTGACGCGATAGAGATTCAACTCGCAGAAGGCATAGCGCAGCAGCATACTCAATGCCTGCGAGCCATAGCCTTTGCGGCGGTCTTCTGCGGTGCCAATTCCCAGGCGGACAAAGCCGTTGCCGTTCGTCCAGTCTATCCATTCGACGAGCGCCTTGCCGATCAAGCTGTCATCTTCGCGGGCGCGGATGGTGAAATAAAATAAATTCTTATCCTCATCCATTTCCTTTTCGATGGCTTCGTACTGTTTCTTCACCATCGCAGGCGAAAGCGGACGAGCGGGTTTGAGATCCAACAGGCGCATGAATTCGGCGTCATGCGTCCATTTGGATTCGATCTCGGGATGCGTTTCGTGGTCGATCGGACCGAAACGGATATCCTGCGCTTCGAACAATTGAGTTTGTATATCTAACATGGTTTCCTCCAAAGACCCTCACCCTGCCCTCTCCCAAAAGGGAAAGGGGGGAAAGGAAAAAAACGGCTACAGGTCATTGACCCATAGCCGCCTTGGAAATTAAACAAAAACGGCTACGGGTCGCAGTGACCCGTAGCCGTAAGATGACAAAAAAAGTGTCTAACGGCGAGCAGGCGCACTGCGAGAATCAACATCGGTCTTGCTGATGGATAGTGGAGCGGTGGTGTGGAATGTGTTCATAAACATTGGCGTGCGCCTCCTTTCGTTAGATTTGCTTTTCTTTCAAGCGAGCGAGAGTTTATCACGCCTGTGAAAAGAGAGTCAAGGTTTTTTTTATAAATTGTTAGCCCAAAGTAGAAATGTTGCCTTTCAACTCTTGCTCCCAGGTTTTGTGCCCATTAGTTTTTGCACACGGTAGACAATATAAGCAATTGGATAGACCATTAAAATTATCAGGTCAATGACGGCAAAGAGAAAATTGAGTTTCATCATATACCTCCAAAGTAATATGATCCAACACGGTTAAGGGGTGAGCGTTTTTCGGAAGTTAACAAGTTGCTTTTTATTTCATTCTACAATTTCAAAAAAGCAATGTCAACACTTGGACGCACTTTCATTTATAACTCAAACGTCCTCCCGTGCGGGAGGACGTTTGAGTTATAATTTGGTGCCGAAGGAGGGAATTGAACCCTCATTCCCGTTGGGAACACGATTTTGAGTCGTGCGCGTCTGCCAATTCCGCCACTCCGGCATTAGGACGTTGAGCGAACCCCAGTATATCAAACTCTAGCTAATAAGGTCAAGATGAAATTAGGAATTATAGGACTCCCCCAATCTGGTAAAACCACCATTTATAACGCGCTGACACGCAGTAACACGCCCACCACCGCCAGCGCAGGACGTATCGAAGTTCATACCGCGGTTGTTGATGTGCCCGACCCGCGCGTGACAACCCTCTCGGCCATGTTCAACCCGAGGAAGACCATTTATGCCAAAGTGACCTACGCGGACATTGCGGGACTGGAATCTGGTTCTGCGAAAAGCGGCATTTCCGGGCAACTATTGAATCAGCTCAACCAAATGGAAGGCTTGATTTTAGTCGTGCGCGGTTTCACCGATGAAAACGTGATGCACCCCAGCGGAAGCGTTGATCCGCTACGCGACGTTGACAGCATGTTGACGGAACTCCTGCTGAATGATCTGATCGCGGTCGAAAGAAAACTGGAAAAATTGATCGAGGAACGCAAAAAAGGCGGCACGGATAAAACGCTCAACGCGCGCCAGACGGAATTGTTTGAGAAATTAAACAAAACCCTTTCAGATAACAAGCCTTTGCGCTTGATGGAATTTGCAAACGATGAGCAAAAGGAACTCGCCAGTTTTGGGTTGCTGACACGCAAGCCGATCCTGACCGTGTTCAACATGGGCGAGGGACAACCTGCTCCAGAAGCCAAACTTGATCACCCCAGCGTGGCATTGATGGGCAAACTTGAAATGGAGATCGCACAACTCAGCGCCGAAGATGCCGCAGTTTTCATGGAAGAATACGGCATCAAGGAATTGAGTTTAAACCGCATGATCAACCTTTCGTATGACCTGCTCCAGGTGCAAACCTTCTTCACCGTCGGCGAGGATGAAGTGCGCGCGTGGACAACGAAACGCGGGGCAAGCGCGGCAGAATCTGCATCTGAGATTCACACGGATCTGCAGCGGGGCTTTGTTCGGGCGGAGGTGGTTGCCTGCGAAGACTTGATCAGCCTCGGGTCGATGAATGAGGCGAAAGCCAAAGGGAAGTTAAGACTCGAAGGCAAGGAATATCCGGTTAAGGATGGCGACATCATGCACATCCGATCCAGTTTATAAAAGAGTTGATATAAGTCTCTGGTTTACATATAATATGGTTGTAGAGTCATTTTTGACTTTGCAACCATATTTTGCAAGGAGGACACCATGTTAATGCAACTCGGTAAGCGGGGTTTTGTGCTGTTTTTTCTGTTCGTTGTCCTGTTCATTCTGGCTTGCGGTTTATCGGTGGCACCCAATACCAGCAGCCCGTCTGCTTTCGACCCCACCAAGGCGGCGCTTGAACTCCAAGCCACCAGCATGGTTCTGCAATTGACACAGGCGGCAATGAACTCACAGCCGCTGCTCCAGCCGACTCCTCTCCCACCTCCAACGACGACAATATCACAGCCCCCTGCTGCTCAACCTAATGAACCTGCCCAGCAAGCGACGCCCACACAGGATGTGGAAGCGCGCATCCAATCAGCCAATGTGCTGGTCTACGAAAATACAGACGAGTACGGCATTGGCATGTGGGTTCAGGACGCGCTGGATGGGATGGGAATTAAATATACCCAGACAGGTTCGTACAGCGGACATTTTATGGAGTACCTGAACTCAGGCAAAAAATATGACCTGATCATTGTCGACGCCGAGGCGAAGGATAGGATTTCAGGTGAGTTTTGGGATGTGATTAACACGCGTCTGACGCGCGATAAAGCGGCTTTGATCGCCGAAATTTGGTATCTCGATACCGAAGCAAGCGGACCGATCAGCAAGATATTGAGCGGATGCGGCATCCGCTATCAGAAAGATTACAGCCTTGCAGACTCGGTCTACTGGTGGGACCCCACGCATCCCATTTTCAACGAGCCAAACACGGTGCTTCCGCTTTTGCACTACGACCGTTACTGGGAAAATCAAACTGGAGATCAGATCCGGCTTGGAGGTTCAGGCGATGCGGAGTTAATTGCGGGTCTTGCCGCGAAGAAGTCGAATCAGGAAGGCGTGCTTGCCACTTGTTACGATGGGCGGGTCATCATTCAGACTTTTTCCGACCACGATTACGATCAGGCAGATATTCTGCCGCTGTGGGAAAATTATATCCATTACACATTGAAGAATCACTTTTTGGCTGTGCCGTAATTTCATCAAAGCCGCATAAATTATTTCTGGAGGAATCAAAATGCCTTATACCCAAACCAAATGGAGCCTGGCTCCACTTTACCCTTCCTATGAAAGCGCGGAACTGCAAAACGCATTTGACATGATCGAGGAACAAGTCACTTCGTTTGAAGGCGTGCGCGGAAAACTCAACCCTGATATTTCAACTGAACAGTTTATGCAGATCGTCCGCGCCAAAGAAGAAACCGAACGGATTGCAAATAAATTGTATTCCTTTGCGGGTTTGTCATTCACGGCAGACACGCAGGATCAGTCCGCGCAGACTTTGCAGACCCGTGCACTGCAATTTTTGGCTGGGATCGAAAACCGCACACTGTTCTTCAGCCTGTGGTGGAAGGAAGTGGATCAAGTCAACGCCAAACGGCTGATGGATGCTGCTGACGATTATCGCTACTATCTCGAAGCGCTGAGATTGTTCAAGCCGCACACATTAACCGAGGCGGAAGAAAAGATCGTCAACATTAAAAATGTGACTGGCTCGAACGCATTGATCAATTTATTCGATGCGATCACAAACCGCTACACGTTCAAGCTGCGCGTGGACGGCAAGACCAAAGAATTAACCGAGAGCGAACTTTATTCCTTCCGCTACAGCACCGACCCGAAGATGCGCGCCAAGAGTTATCAGGAACAATTCCGCGTGTACGCCAATGACGGTGTGGTCCTCGGACAGATGTACCAGACCCGCGTGCGTGACTGGCACAACGAGAATATCGACATGCGCAAGTTCAGCAGTCCGATTGCTGCGCGGAATTTGACCAACGATATTCCCGACGAAGCCGTGGATGCGTTGTTGAACACGGCGCGCAAAAATGTGGGTATCTTCCAGCGTTATTTCAAGCTCAAAGCCAAACATGCTGGCATCCCTGCGGGGAAACTATTGCGCCGTTACGATATTTATGCGCCCGTGGCACGTTCCAAGAAGACTTACGAATTTGACACTGCTGCAAATATGGTGCTGGATTCGTTTGCAGCGTTCGACCCCAAAGTAGCGGACCTGGCGAAGCGTGTCTTCGATGAGAACCGACTCGACAGCGAAATCCGCAAGGGCAAGCGCGGAGGCGCATTCTGCTGGTCTGTCTTGCCGGAGATGACTCCCTGGGTGCTGATCAACTATCAAGGCACGGCGCGCGAGGTGGCGACGCTGGCGCACGAACTCGGTCACGCCATCCACTCCATGCTGGCGGCGCATCATAATACTTTCTCGTTCCAGTCATCGCTCCCGCTGGCAGAGACCGCATCCACGTTTGCCGAGATGATGTTGACCGACAAACTGCTGACCGAAGAGACAGACGAATCGGTGCGGCGTGACATCCTCTTCAAACAAATGGACGACGCGTATGCGACCATCATGCGTCAGTCGTATTTTGCGCTGTTCGAAAAGCAGGCGCATGAAATGGTGCAGAAGAACGCCTCGGTGGATGAACTGTGCGCCGCGTACATGGAAAACCTGAAAGAACAGTTCGGCGATTCGATTGACCTGAGCGATGACTTCAAATGGGAATGGGTCGGCATCCCGCACATTTATCACACCCCGTTCTACGTCTATGCATACGCCTTCGGGCAGTTGCTCGTGCTTTCGCTCTATCAGCAATTCAAAGCGGAAGGCGAATCCTTCAAGCCGAAGTACCTGAAAATCCTTTCGGCAGGCGGATCCGAAGCGCCTGAAAAGGTACTTGCCGAAGCCGGCGTAGACATCCGCTCGGCGAAATTCTGGCAGGGCGGATTCGATGTGCTGGAGAAGTTGGTGAGTGAACTGGAAAAGTTATAAACCCCAGACCTCCGAGGTTTTCAAAACCTCGGAGGTCTATCTTATTAATATTAATAGGCAGTATAATATTTTCAGCGAAACAAAAACAATTCAGTGAAGGAGAAATTCACATGCGAAGAATGTTCGGTTTTCTAATTGGGATTTTGGTCGGGTCGATGGTTGGTTCCACAATCGCATTGCTCATGGCGCCTGAATCAGGCGAGAAATTGCGCGGAGAGTTGCGTGACCGTGGTCAAGGCTTAATGAACGAAGTGCGTCACGCGGCAGATTCACGCCGCATCGAGTTGCGCGGGCGGCTGGAGACTTTGCGGGCGCCGAAGGCGGAATAAGTGCGTAATTGGTAATTACCAATCACTACTTACCAATTACCAACTTGTAGAACTCGCCTACCAATTTCATATTCTGCGTGTATTCCCCACGCGCAGAGATGATTTTTGCATTGAGACCTGCGGCTTCATGGCGCAGGTCTTCTCTTTCCAGTGCGATCAAGATCGCATCTGCAATTGCCTGCGGGTTGTTGGCGTCAACGAGCAAACCGTTTTGCGCGTGTATGATCCACTCGCGGATCGATTCAAGGTCGCCCGCAATCGGAAAACATCCGCAAGCCATGCCTTCGAGCAGTGAGTTCGGCGTGCCATCGTGAATGCTGGGCGAGACGACGATCTGCGCGCCGCGAAAGACATCTCCCATTTGCGCGTGCGAAAGCGGCGGGTTCAACTGAACGGCATGTTCGATCTTTAATTCCTTCATCCACAGCAACGCCTGAGATTCTCCCTGCATCGAAGAACAGACAAAGCGCGCATCGCTGCGTTTTGCCAACACCAGCGGGATTGATTTGAAAAAGGACTCATTCTTGACATAAGCACGAAATCCGCGCGGATTAATAATGACCGGATTCGTCACAGGTTCCTTTGGTGGATAAAAAACATCGCTTCTGACTCCGCCGTTACCTGGTGTGACCAAAGTGGGTTTATCCACGCCCAAGCCCCAAGTCTGCGCGAGGCGAATGTCACGCTCGCAATCGGCGTGCAGCGCGTGGACAGCGCCCATCGTCTTGCGTGTGTAATAACTCATCAACGGTGTGGATGGCGCGTGCAGGGTAAAGTCATTGCCCCAAATGGAGGCGAGAAACGGCGGTTTGCTCGTCATTCCACTCAGGGCAGAAGCGGTCAACATCCCCTCGTACGGCACGCGCAAAGCATGGACAATATCAGGCTGAACTTCCTGAATGAAGGCGCGTAATTTCCGCGCGGAGCGGGGAATGGTCAGGGGTCCGATCCACTGTCTGATAAGCGTACGCAGGCCAAGCACGCGAGGTGATCCGCTTCCTGGGCGTGAATCCTGCTTCTTAATCGCACTAAAAGCCACCGGCGTAAACTCCAGCCGCTTAAGGGGAAAATCCAGCTCACAGGCGAAGGTCGAGGCGAGATACACGTCATCGCCACGTTCGACAAAATAGCGAATCCAGTTTTGAGAAATAGGGGAGCGGCCGTCAGCCACGAATAGAATTTTCATAAGATTCCATGATTATACTCATTGCCTGTAAACGGGAGACGTAGTATATTAACGGCATGAGCAAAGGACGCATACTCGTCGTTGAAGATAACATGGACACCTACGAACTTGTGCATTTCATCCTCGAAAAGAATGGATATGAAACTTTTTTGGCGGTGAATGGACGTGACGGTGTCAACGCGGCGATCAAACAAAAGCCAGACGTGATCATTATGGATATGTCGATGCCTGAAATGGACGGCTGGACTGCGACCAGTATCATTAAAAAAGATGCGCAGACTACCGCCATTCCACTGGTTGCATTAACAGCGCACGCCCTGCCTGGTGACCGCCAGCGCGCGATGGATGCCGGCTGTAATGAATATATCACCAAGCCTATGGACCTGGATGAACTTGTGGAAGCCATACAATACTGGGTAAATAAACGCTAATTCGTTGTACCTGTAAAAAGGATTAAACGTCCTGCGGGCTGGCTGTGCCAGATTTTGCAATTGTCGGAACTCTGCGGGATGTTTGCAAATGAAATGAATCTCCCAAAATCTTTTTTCAAAGAGGAACTAATATGAAACAAATTTGTGTGGTTGGCGTGGGATACGTCGGCCTTGTTACTGCGGCATGTTTTGCCGATCTCGGTAACCGCGTTAGCGCATTGGATGTGAACGAACAACGGGTGGAAAATCTCAAAAACGGCATTATGCCAATTTACGAACCCGGACTGGATGAACTGGTAAAACGCAATGTCAATGGCGGGCGCATCACCTTCACAACCTCCTACAAGGAAGCGTTGAAAGATGCAGAATATGCCTTCATCGCAGTCGGCACTCCCTCGGGCGAGAGCGGCGAAGCGGATCTGCAATATGTAGCTGCGGCTGCGAAATCGATTGCGGAAAATATGACTGCGCCGCTGGTCATCATCAATAAATCCACGGTTCCGATCGGGACCGGAGACTGGGTCTCGGACATCGTGAAGGGTGCCCAGCCCAAGCCGATTGAATTCGCGGTCGTATCCTGCCCGGAATTTTTACGCGAAGGTTCAGCGATCAGCGATTTCACGAGTCCGCACCGCACAGTGATCGGTTCCATGGACAAGGAAGCCGCCAATAAAGTGGCGCATTTACATCTCCCCTTGCGCGCGCCAATTGTGATCACAGACCTGCGTACCGCGGAAATGATCAAGTATGCGAGCAACGCCTTCCTTGCCACAAAGATCTCATTCATGAACGAGCTGGCTGACCTGTGCGAACTGGTCGGCGCGGATGTGAAGGAAGTGGCCGCAGGCATGGGCTACGACGCGCGCATCGGACGTCACTTCCTGGATGCGGGACTCGGCTGGGGCGGTTCCTGCTTCCCCAAAGATGTGGAAGCGCTGGCTTTCATGGCAAAGGAGAAGGGGCTTAATCCGCGCATTCTAAATGACGTGATGGAAGTAAATAATGACCGCCGCAAAGCTGCGGTAACCCATGTGGAAAAAATGCTTGGCGGCAATCTGAAAGGCAAGACCATCGGACTGCTCGGTTTGGCATTCAAGCCCAACACAGACGATATGCGCTATGCGCCGTCGATTGACATTGCCGAGGCGTTGGTCAAGGCGGGTGCGAATGTACGCGTTTACGATCCAGTTGCGATGGAAGTGGCTCGTCCGTTGCTGCCCGCAGAAGTGGACATGTTCAAAGACCCCTATGAATTGGCTGTAGGCTGTGATGCGTTGATGCTCATTACAGAATGGAACGAGTTCAAGCAGCTTGACCTTGTAAAGCTCAAGCGCCTGCTCAAGACTCCGATCATTTATGATGGGCGTAACATCTACGACCCCACTGTGATGAAAGAAATGGGCTTCACCTATCGCGCCGTAGGAAGATAGGCGGTTAATCGTTTGGTCGCCTCGTCGGATAGTCGGGTACAATAATTCCCGCTATCCGATTTTTGTTTTAATCATTCCACGAAAAGCTAATAGACCATATGACCAATACTCCCCCCGTTTGTAATTACGAAGGCTCCGATTACCAGACCTCCTTTTGGGAGCAGGGCGGGCGCGAATATGAAGACCGCGCTGAAGCCATTGCCTTGCAAAGATTGCTGCCAAAAAGCGGAAAACTCATGCTCGAACTTGGCGCAGGCGCAGGTCGCAACACGCCGCGCTATGCAGGTTTCGAAAAGATTGTCGTACTCGATTATTCCACCACGCAACTGGCTCAGGCACAGGAAAGACTTGGGCGCTCTGCCCCGCAGGCGGCTGCGTCGAAATATATCTACGTGGCGGCGGATATTTACCGTCTCCCGTTCCGCGACCGTCAGTTTGATGCCGCCACGATGATCCGCACCCTGCATCACATGGCAGATGCGCCCAAGGCATTAAGTCAGATACGGAACGTTTTGCAGCCCAATGCCGTCTTTATTCTTGAGTTTGCGAACAAGCTCAACCTCAAATCCATTTTGCGGTACTGGCTTGGCAAACAGGATTGGAGTCCATTCACCCTGGAGCCTGTGGAATTTGTAAAGTTGAATTTTGACTTTCATCCAAAGGCGATACGTAATTGGCTGGGGGATTTGGGCTTCTCAATTGAAAAGACGCTCGCCGTTTCGCATTTTCGCCTTGGCTTTTTGAAGCGCATCGTCCCTGCCAAAATTCTCGCTGGGTTAGACGGCTTGTTCCAGCCGACGGGCGCACTCTGGCAATTCACCCCGAGCGTGTTCATAAAAGCAAGGGTTGAAAAAAAAGACACGGACAAGATGGATGAAATTTCTGCCAATGTGATCGACTTGTTCAAATGTCCTGATTGCGGAAGCGAAAAACTGGAAGAGAAAGAAAATCATTTGCATTGTCCAGGTTGCAATGCAAATTGGGCTATACGCGATGGTATTTATGATTTTCGCGAGCGAATGAAGTAACGTTCAGTTCGTTTGGTTTGGAAGAAGGGTATGACAAAACTACAAGAGCCGTTACCTAAAGTCCCTCCATTTATCACGCTGCCGGTCAAACCTCCGCGCAAGAAAAATGTTGATGTGCGCGGGCTGCTGAGCATTATCACCATGCTGGTCAGCATGGCCGCGCTGACCTTGTCTATGCTGGGCGCTACGAAATTTATCCTTGATATATTTGATGATGGTCTCGTTGGCAGCCTTGATGGGCTATTGGTCAAACTTATTGTGCTCGGTTTTTCATTTTTCTTCGGTTGGGTGGGCGGACTGGTCAGCATTCGCATCTTTGGGAATTTGGTTTACCCCATAGTTATCCAGATTTATGCCTGGGTCTGCCTTTTTGCGGTGAGCGTTCTTTATATAAAGATCATTCAGAAACTTTACATGCAGTCATATGACAGCCTGCATTTTTGGGCTTATTTGCTAATGCTGCTGGGCGGGCTTTTTGTTTTGATCTGTCTGCATTTGATGATGGAAGATCACGACCTGCGTCCCTTTGCCATCCCTTTGCTTGTGATCAGCGTGCTGCAATTATTCGCGATCATCATTCGTTATGTCTTTGTTGCTGACCCAAATGGATGGAAGTTGTTTGGCGATTTTACGATCTTTGGTGTCATGATCTCGATCTCTGCGTTAATGCTGATGCATATTGGCATCCTTTCGCCTTTGCGAGATTGGGTTAATGGACTTTTTGCTGCGAGAGCGAATTCAAATCGTCATGGGAACACCGAAGAGTAAAACGGATTTTTCTTGTAACTAAAAAGGCGTCCTCCCATTTTAGGAGGACGCCTTTTTAGTTATTCCTTTACCAGAGGCAGTCGAATAATAAACGTGCTTCCAGAGAAGTTCATTTCGTCGTGACCGCTGCTTTCGACCCAAATATTTCCCTGCAAGGCTTTTACAATACCAGATGCAATAGCCAGTCCCAGACCGGCTCCTCCACCTTTGAAATTGGTGCGGCTGGATGAGTGCAATTCCACTGTTCCCAATTGGAACAACTTCTCAAAGATGATCTTGTGATGCTCTGAGTCGATCCCAATGCCGGTATCTTTTATGCGCACCTCGGCACACTTGCCCAGGCGTGCATCTTCCACCACTTGCGCAGAGATGTCGATCGAGCCGCCGTCGGGTGTGAATTTGATGGCATTGACGATCACATGGTCCAGGGCTTTCTTGAGCAATTCAGAGTCAGCCAAAAGCGGAGGAATATCTTTTATCGCCTCATCCAGGCTTAGGGTCAGGTTGCGAGCCGCGAGGTCTTTGAAATAATCCTTGTGGATCAGCCGCAGGATCAACCCCAAGCTTACCGGTTCAACATGTGGATTCGTGATCTGGTTATCGAGTCGTGCCACATCCAGCATACTGCTTACAATTTGATGCAATCGATTTGTGCCTTGCAGAACTCCTTCAATGGCTTGAGATAAAACATCGTTATTTTTTACGTTTATATCGGCTTGCAACATGCCGAGATAGCCTTTGATCACAGTCAGCGGTGTGCGTAGTTCGTGCGCGGCTACTTGAATGAACGCGGATTTATTCTTGTCATGCTTGGCGAGTGTGTTGTAGGCATTGTTCAATTCTTCCACGCGTTGGGCGACCATGCGTTCCATCATTTCATTGATGCCGGTCACTTCGTCGTACAGGCGCGCATTTTCCAAAGCGACGATTGCTTGCATCGCGAATGTGGTTGCCATTAATCCGTCATCATCATTGAACGCGCTCTTCGAACGACTCAATGCCAGCAGCCCGATCACTTTATCTTTTGAATACAACGGCACGCCCAACCATGAACGATCTCGCGGCAGCCAATCAGGCTGGGACCAGTCCGCGACGGCATTTATGTCGCTGATGATCAGTGTTTCCCCTTTGCGCGCAATCGTCTCGTAAAAACCCCTGCCATTGATCTTCAACCGAAATTCTGAAATATTTACTTCGGCTGGCAGTCCCTGATGCGCACGGATATTCGGAATGCCATTTACATCTGCCATGAACAAAATGCCGCGATCATAAGGCAGGACTTGTTGTAGCTGTTCCAGTATCTGCTGGGGAAGTTTTTTGATCGTGGTTAATGAGGATAATTGACGCGATGAACGTGCCAGCGCTTCGGCTCCGCGACGCCGCAGTTGTTCGGACTCAAATAGTTTTGCATTTTGCGAGGCAGCTTTTTCTGCCACGTCGCGCGCGCGGGCAAGTTCCACCGCCCGTTCACGGGCATCGTTCAACAATCGCTCCACTTCCTTTTGGGCTTGTTCACGTTGCTGCACGAGCATGGTCCGCAAAAGCGCACTGGATAGCAGGTTTTTTAAGCGTACGTATACATCCCAATCTGTTGGACCTATTTCCGCCCACATGAAGCCAAAGCGGTTACTTGCCAACGCCAAAGGCATGACCATGGCTGTGTAACGATGATCTTCGGGAGTTTTTCCACGCGGCACCAAACGTCCGGTGGCGATCGCAGATTTCTCCTGGGGGATCTGAAATTTATTCTGATCGTATTGCAGGAGCAGGCGGTAATTTTCCGGCGGCGGAGAGGAAATTGAGCTGGGCGCACTGACGTCACTGTAGAACATTACATACCAGCGTTTTAATCCCAGTGACGGGAAATGATCTGAGATCGCCTCTCCAATGTCTTCCAACGTCATGGCGGGCGCCATGGAAAAGCCAAAGCTATTCAGAACTTCTTCCTGCTGTTGAAATTGCAAACGGTGAAATGCCTGCGCGCGTTGTGATAATTCGCCAACCAACAGACGCGCCTGCTGAAAGAGGTTTTCTGCACGCAACATGGTCGTGTTGCTTGTAATGCCGCCCAAAGCGTATTTCCTAAATGTCGAAATGACGTTGTGCCACGTAGTTGAATCATGATTCTGGCGTTGCAAGACTTCCACCATGGATTGAACCATTTTCAGGAAAGCGTCGCTTTTGTCTGATTCGCCTAAACTCGCAAGGAATACATCCCATGTACGGCCAAACACATCGCGATATTGAGCCTGTGCCGGGTCATTCTCAGGGATGCCGGCCGCCCCAAATAATGCGTGAATGGCTGCATCACGCTTGTTTTCCAACCTGCCGGTATGAGCCACTTCTTTTGGAAGCACTACCGCTCTTTTTATATTTTCGGGTAAACAACCACAAGACCAGCGCACTACCAATTGCGTAGGCAGGACGTTGATGTCATTCACTTGTTCCCCATTCATGCGTTTTATTAATGCGTTAAAAGCCAGTTTGCCGGCTTCAGCAAAGGATTGATGTACCGTCGTCAACGGCACACCCGTGGATTGGGACTCACTCACATCATCAAAGCCAGTCACGGCAACGCTGTCTGGCACTTGAATTCCGCGCTGTTGTAAGACTTCTATTGCGCCGAATGCCATGCGGTCATTGGATGCCGCAATGGACTGGATGCGAAGTCCTCGTTCATCGAGTAAAGTCCGTACTGCGGCGCGTCCACTCTCTGGGGAGTAATTCCCTTCGACAACGATGCGCTCATCAAAATCAATATGGTGCGCTTCCAGTTCCTGCTGATAAGCCTTGAATCGCTGGTCAGCTTCCAATTGTCCCTGCGGACCGCGAATGAATGCAATCCGCTTGTAGTCATGGACTTCGATCAAATGGCGGATCATGGCGCGCATCCCGCCTTCATTGTCGGCTGTAAATGAAGACACGCCCTCGGCCTGGATCGCAAAAGACGCAATCGGCGTCGGCGCAAATACATGACAAAAATTCTTTATATCTTCTGCAGATGGTCCGTGCCCAATATCTGCGGCAAGTAAAATCCCGTCGAATTGTCCCGGCTTGATCAGATCGTACAGACCGTAAGAGCGCCCTTCATGCTCTGGCGCGGCAAGGACTACCGGTTTCCCCCCAACAAAATAGACAACATTCATGTCATGGGTTTTGGCAGAATCCAATACACCCGACATGAACTCAGCACCCCAGACGCGGCTTAATTGTGCGCCGAGCACGGCAATTGTTTTTCGTTCACTGGCAGTCTTTTTTGAGTCTATCATTTTAGGATGTTGAAATTATACGTCAGGAAACTTAAATCGGGATTGTCAATTTCGTAACGAAATGGATTTGCCATGAACGACACAAGGCATTCCGCGGTAGCGACTTCGGAAACCCAGCTAAAGATTCCCGAAGTCGTTACCTATTTATTTAATTATGCGTGGATCATGGTAAGCAGCATTTTAAATCTTTGTGTTGCCTTTAAAGCATGCGGCTCATTGGCAGGCATGATGATGGCGTCGCCGGTTTTCAGGTCAAATGGTTTGCCGGAAATGCTGACCTGGGCTTCACCCTCCAAAATATGGACGAGCGCATCGAAAGGCGCGGTGTGTTCGCTCAAGCCTTGTTCCTTGTCGAAGGCGAAAAGGGTTACGTTGCCTGCCTCTGCTTTGGTGATCTGGCGGCTGACGACTGCACCTTCCTGATACGCGATAACGTCATTCAAGGTCAAAATTTGTGCTTTGGCAGTTGTGGACATTTTTTTCTCCTACTTTATTTCAATTTGATATGTGGCACTCTTTCGAGTATAGCGGGTTATGCCGGTTACAACGAAGGTCGCTTCTTCGCCGTCCTTCAGCGACAGCGGAATCTCTGCCACCTGGTCGGGACTTATCTCAATCGTCTGTACAGTGCTGCCGTTTGAACCTTTTGTGATAAGTGCCAGTCTGAATGTCTGCGGGATAATGTTTTCGACACGCGAGAAGCCGTTTGCCGTCCAGCCGCCATCATCCGTTTCAAAACCGGACTTGTAGTTGACCGCGTCAACTGCAACGTTGTCCAGCAAAAAGCCTTCGCCTGTGACTGCCGCGTCTGTGACATATTCAAAACGCACCTGCACCTTTTTTCCCGCATACTGTGAAAGGTCAACGTCTTCCTGTATCCAGTCGTTGGTGGCGCCGTTGTAGCCCCAGCCGTAGGAATTCCCGGATGGGTTCTCGCCAGTCCCTGAGGGCGTGGTGATGATTTGCCAATTTTTGTCGTCTTCAGAGACTTCCAGGTACATGTAATCGTAATCCTTTTCAAGGTCATACCAGGTGCTGAATGAAAGAGTTACGGGGCTGTTGACATTTGTAAAATCGAATTCACGGGTCAGGGTCATGTCTGATTCGTTGCCGAGATTTGTGGCGAATGCAGACAAGCCGGAATATGGGTCAACTGGCAGCATATGCACGGCGGTGGAACCTGTGAAGGTCAGGGTGTGATCGCCGGCGCATGTGATATTAATATAGTCGATGCCAAATTGATGGACGTCACGAGTCAGCGCGGATTGCGGACAATTGGAAATCGTTTCCGTGGCTGAAGTCTGCGGAGCGGCGGAATAGTTATTGTAGGTATAGCGTCCATCTCCCACGTTGCCGTCCTTTAAATACAAGGCGGCGGCCCAATCCATGAAGACATCATCGGCTGTGATCAACTTGCCGGTTTGAGGATCGACCGCATTGAGCGTTTTGAGGGTGTTATCCACACTGGCGAGGTCATTTACCGGATTGGCGGTCAATGCCTTCGTAGCCTTTTCGCCAAAACGGTCAAGGAAGTAGGTGAGGTACAAGAAACTCTGACCGTAGTGGGAGCTAAAGTCTGGTGAATCATTTGTTGCCCAGTCATTCAATTGCAAGTCAGGTGATTGGACGTAGCCCCAATCTGCGCCGCCGACATCATAGCCATTCAAAAATGCGCCGAGTTCGGCAAAGCCCTCATTGATCCAGGAGACATCGTTACGATCGGTCGGGAATTGGATCATGTGGACGAATTCATGCGCCAGCGTGCTGTAGGCGTATTGATCACCTAGCGGCTGGGAACTGGTCAGCACATACGCCTCGTGTCCATTTGAATATTGACGCACCAGCGGGTTATATTCATCTGACGAGGAATAATATCCGCCGATGTTACTGCCGAGATTGCCCGCATACAAAACATAAATATGCGGATCATTATCAATGCCCGGCGTCCACTCACTGCCGAAAAACTCACGGTCAGTAGGGATGATCTTTTTGTCAAACTCGTCCATCAATGCCTTCATGTCGGCGTCGTTGACATCCACACCTTCTTCCGCCCAAAAATAGGTCAGGGGTGTGATGTAGAGCAAAGTGGCGTTGATCTGGAAGTTTTTATTTGTATCCGCGTTGATCAGCCAAAACTTCTGTGTTGAGCCGACGGTTAAAGGCGCGGCAGGCGCGGATAAAGTTTTGGAAATGTCGCACTTGCCCTGCAAACGACACGCCAGTTCATAGACATCGTTTTCAGGGACAACGGATTGATTCAGCGTTTGAATGGTTTCCGTTGAGATCGTATCTGACGACGGGCGGAAGAGTTCCGTCTCACTTGTTGGTGTAAGTCCTCCAAGTGGGAAGGCGGGCGGAATGGATACGTCCGTTGTCTTGAATCTGGTAAACGCATAATATCCGTATCCAGCCATGCCAGCCACCAGTACGCAGATACAGCATAACAAAACTACAATTCCGATCACGATGGCGGAAATGCCCGATTTTTTTCCTGTCTCATTGTTTTCCATTATTTTATTCTCCAACTTTAAAAGATTTCCCATCATACCGCGTGTGAGTGAAAACAGGATTAGGATATTCGGGGGGGGGGGCGAATGAAAGGATGAAGGATGAGCGCTTCGCGTGAAAAAAAGACGAAGGCGGTTTTCACCATCCTTCGTCTCGCTTCTCCTATTACTTCTTACTTTTTACTTCTCACTCACTTACACTTCAACTTTTTGTTTGGATTTCTTTATCGGCGCTGCTTCGGTCTGGAATACGATCTTATTATCTTTTACATCCACCAATACCACCACGCCATCCTTGAATTTTCCGCCAAGCAATTCCACCGAAAGCGGACTCTCGACATATTTCTGGATCGCGCGGCGCAGGGGGCGCGCACCAAAGGCAGGATCAAAACCTTCCTTGGCAAGCCAGATGCGGGCGGCGTCACTCAATTGCATGGTGATATTGTGCTCATTCAAACGGTCCTGCACTTCCTTCATTTGCAAGACCACGATCTCTTCCATCTGCTCGATGGTCAGCGGCGAGAACATGACCGTTTCATCCACGCGGTTGAGGAACTCAGGACGGAAAGCGCCTTTGAGGGCCTTCTCGATTTTCTCGTGCATGGCGCGTTCGTCATCATCGGCTTTTTGGGTGAAAAAGCCGAGGGTGCCGCCCTTCGTCACGTATTCAGTGCCCAGGTTCGAAGTCATGATCAGCACCGTGTTGCGGAAATCCACCACTTTGCCTTGACCATCTGTCAGGCGGCCGTCATCCAAAATTTGAAGCAAGGCATTCCAGACTTCGGGGTGCGCCTTCTCGATTTCATCAAAGAGGATGACGCGATATGGGCGCCTGCGGACTGCCTCTGTCAGTTGACCGCCTTCCTCGTAGCCGACATATCCGGGAGGCGCGCCAAAGAGACGGCTGACCGTGTGCTGTTCGCGATACTCAGACATATCAATACGGACGAGGGCTTCTTCATCGTCGAACATGAACCAGGCCAGAGCTTTGGCAAGTTCCGTTTTTCCGACGCCCGATGGTCCGATAAAGATGAATGATCCAATCGGGCGGCTGGGGTCTTTCAAGCCGGAACGCGCGCGGCGGATGGCGTCGGAAACGGCATGGATCGCCTCTTCCTGACCAATGATGCGCTCGTGCAACCGAGCTTCCATTTGCAGCAGCTTTTCTGATTCGGTTTCAAGCATCTGGTTGACCGGGATACCCGTCCATTGATGCACGACTGAGGCGATGTCATCCACGTCCACTACTTCATCAAGTTGGTGTTCGGTTTCCCATTTTTCGCGTTTTTCAAGGTATTCAGTTTCAAGGCGCAGCCGTTCGGCTTTCTTTTGCGCGGCGCGTTCATAATCACGCTCCAAACCAGCCTGCTCTTCCTCGGCGCGTAAACGATCCACATCAGTTTTCATGCCCTTGAGATCAGGAGGCATGGAATACAACGCCACGCGCACTTTCGCGGCGGCTTCGTCCATCAGGTCAATGGCTTTGTCGGGTAGGTGGCGGTCAGTGACGTAGCGATCAGCCAAACGGGCGGCAGCGGTGAGGGCTTCATCCGAAAAATGGACTTTGTGATGCGCCTCGTAGCGGTCGCGCAAACCGTGCAGCATCTTGATCGTATCTTCCACACTTGGCTCTTCGACATGGATCGGCGCGAAACGCCGTTCAAGCGCGGCATCTTTTTCAATATGCTTGTGGAATTCATCCAGCGTGGTCGCGCCGATGCATTGCAGTTCGCCGCGTGCAAGCGCGGGCTTGAGCATGTTGCTCGCATCCATCGCGCCCTGGGCTGCTCCCGCGCCGACGACTGTGTGCAGCTCGTCGATCATCAGAATTACATCGCCTTTCGAGCGCTGGACTTCATCCATGACCGCTTTGAGGCGTTCTTCGAATTCACCGCGGAAGCGTGAACCGGCGATCATTGCGCCGAGATCGAGCGCAACAACTTTTTTACCTGAAAGAATTTCAGGTACATCGTTGTTAGCGATCTTTTGCGCCAGACCTTCGGCAATGGCGGTCTTGCCCACGCCTGCTTCGCCGATCAGAACAGGATTGTTCTTGGTGCGGCGGGAGAGAATCTGAATGACGCGCAAAATTTCCTTGTCGCGTCCGATGACCGGGTCGAGCTTTCCCTCACGGGCGAGCTGGGTCAAGTCTCGAGAATATTTTTCAAGCGTTCGGTATTTTGTTTCCGCTTGGGGGTCAGTCACGCGCTGTCCGCCGCGCAAATCTTGAATGGCATCATAGACACGGTCACGGGTCAGTCCGGCGCTTTCGAGAATTCTGGCGGCAGGAGTGTTGCGTTCGGTCAGAATGGCAAGGAAGATGTGCTCGGTGGAGATGTATTCATCCTTGAGGCGGTTGGCTTCCTCGTTGGCAAGATCAATAATCCGCTTGACACGCGGCGTGATAAAAATCTGCCCAGCGCCGCCGCCGAAGATATTGGCTTTCGGGCTGGCGCGCAGGGTGGCATCCAGCCGCTCGGTGAGGGCTTCGGCGCTAACGCTTAGTTTTTCAAGGATTTGGGGAATCACACCGCCTGGCTGTTCGATCAGCGCGAGCAGGATGTGTTCGGTGTCTATCTGGTTGTGCCCGTAGCGCTGGATGATCTCAGCGGCGCGCTGGGCGGCTTCCTGCGCTCTTTCGGTAAATCGGTCAAATCGCATCATGGTGTTGTGTCCTTTCACCAACAGACCTGACAGGTCTTCGCAGACCACATTCTTATGTCAGTTTCTGATGGAGACCTGTCAGGTCTAATGACTGGCATTATAACAAAAGCCAGATTTACAGGCTGTATGTACGGCATAAGAGGTATGTTAGATTTTTTGGCGTCGCGGGGAAAATATTAGACATGTTGCAAATTTTCCACGCGCCGAGCGGTAAACATGGGACTATAATATCGATAATGTCCTCCATTACCATCTCCGCGCGCGCAGAGGCACACCCCAACCTGCGCCCCCTCAATATTTTACGAGACCTGCCGGCCGTTGCAGACCTGATCGAAACATGCTTTTCCAGCACCATGGATAGCGACGGCAAACAGTATGTGCGGGATATGCGCCGCGCGGGAAAAGACAACTCGTTTATCAAATGGGCAAACCGCGCCGCCGAAACCACGTCCCTGCCGCTGAGCGGATACGTTTGGGAGGAAAACGGCAAGGTCGTCGGCAACGCCAGCCTCATTCCGTTCCGGCATAAAAAACAACGCGTTTACCTCATTGCAAATGTTGCTGTGCATCCCGACCAGCGCCGCAAAGGCATCGCACGCGCGCTCACCGAACGCGCCATGCAGCATGCTCATGAAAAAAAAGTGGACAACATCTGGCTGCATGTCCGCGACGATAACCCTGGCGCAATTGAACTTTACACCAAACTTGGATTTATCGAACGCGCCCGACGTACTACCTGGCAGGCGAGTACTGAACCTTTTGCCCCGACTCTGAAAACCGACATTGTCATCACAAGCAGACATCCAAACGACTGGACGACTCAGCTCAACTGGCTCTCGCGCCTCTATCCCGACCCTTTGGCCTGGCACCGCAACTGGACATTTACTCCCCTTCGGCCGGGACTGTGGAACTGGCTGTATTTATTATTTGTAGATATGAACATCCAACAATGGGTAGCGGTCAGGAAAAATCATCCTTTGACCAGCCCGGGAACCACACTACAAGCCGCGCTCGCGTGGATTCCCTATGGGCGTGGCGAATCCCTTTTCGCCGCAACAGGTGAACGGTCTGACCCGGATGCGTTGACTGCATTATTATTGCAAGCCCGCTGCGAGTTGTCCCATTCCTATCCAAACATTGCGCTCGAATTTCCAGCAGGTGAATTTGACAACGCCATTCGAGCCGCAGGCTTCAAATCAATCCGCACCTTGATCTGGATGCAGGCAACTTCGTAGCTTTTTTTGCGTATTGATAATAAAAGGAGTACGAATGACAAAATTTATTATTCGCTGGGCGATCAATGCGGTCGCATTGTACGTGGCGGTTCTGGTTGTGCCGGGCATTGCTTTACGCGGCGCATGGACGGATATAGTATGGCTGGCGCTCATTTTTGGCTTGTTGAACGCGCTCGTGCGTCCCTTGCTAAAGTTTCTCACCTGCCCGCTGATCATTCTCACATTGGGATTATTCACCATCGTCATCAACACCGGCATGCTCTTGCTCACCAGCAAGATCGGGCAGTCGCTGGGCTTCGGTCTCAACGTGGATGGCTTCTGGCAGGCGCTGCTAGGCAGCCTGGTTATCAGCCTTGTCAGTGTGGTTATGAGCATCATCCTGCGCGATGAGTTGAAGGGAAAAAAATAGCGTTCGCTTTTTGACAAGCACATACTGATCAACACAAATGACATGCTCATTGCGGACCAAACCGTTGAGAGCATGTCATTTATTTTTTTAAAACGAATCACGCATGCTTAAATTCGCATAACAAGGACGCAAAAGGTTACGGTTATAATAATAAACTTGTTTGAGCTTTCAGAAAAAAAACTCAAACAAGCATGAGTTTGAAATCGCTTTATTTCTTTTTGCAAAGAGGTACAATGCCCCTAAACCGAAAAAGAGCAGCGGCAATTCTGTTGTCTGCATTTTTGATTTTCATGGGAATGGCAATTCGATACAGCAGTTTAAATTTCACATCCTTTGACATGGATGTTTATTTATTCTGGTATGACGCTCTTTTAAAGGGTGGTTTTTCGGCCATCCGTGAACCATTTGCTTACACGCCTCCATACCTCTACCTGATCTGGCTCGCTACACTAACCTCGTCTTTCCTTCCCAAACTGATAGCTCTAAAATTAATACCCATTTTCTTCGATCTGTGCAACAGTTTTCTTGTATATAAGATCCTGAAAATAAAATATCCAAACGGAGAAGTATCCATTTTGGGAGCCTGTATATTTTTTATTCTACCAACCGTTATATTAAATAGTTCAGTTTGGGGACAAGTGGATTCCATTTACACCTGCTTTTTACTTGCATCCATTTACTTTCTGATCAGGAACCAGCCGTTACCAGCAGTGGTATTTCAAGGAATTGCATTGGCATTCAAGGCTCAAGCCATCTTCCTTTCGCCACTATTACTTCTCTTGGTGCTTCGAAAACGCATCCCCTGGTTATACCTTGGTATTATTCCATTCATATATGTTTTGATGATGGTACCCGCCATGCTTGCAGGCCGGCCCTTGTTGGAATTGATGACTATATACAACGGACAGGTAAATACTTTTCACTTTTTAACTCTTAATGCACCCAACCCCTATGTCTTTATTTCCAATGACCTGTACACATCTGCTGTCCTAATTGGCGTAGCGATAACGGCTGCCATTGCATCCATATGGGTGGCGGTCTACACCTTCAAAATAAAGGAGTTTACGCCTGAAATCATAGTGATTTCAGGACTAGCCTCGGCGGCAATCATTCCATTTTTCCTGCCAAAAATGCATGACCGCTACTTTTATCCTGCTGATGTCCTGTCCTTATTGGCAGCATTCTATATCAGCGGAGCGTGGTTTCTGGCGTTGGGTTTCCAGATAACTTCTGGAATGGTGTATGCCATCTTTCTCCTCTTTCCACAAGCCGAACCGTTTAAAGAGACTATTTTAATTGCTGCGTCCATGATTAATGCGGCATTGATCGGCGCCTTATTTTATATGCAATGGGATTTGACAAAAACAAACATTCCGCTTTTGGAAAACCAAAATATGGACAACCAGCATGCCGCACCCAGGTGGCAATCATTCAAGGTGAATATTTTGAATCAACTAATAAAAGCCACATCCTTAATTAGACCTCATTTTCTATTTTTTCTTATTCTTGCGGTTGGGATATTTGCCCGCATGTGGGAGTTTAGATCTGTGCCGCCAGGCGTCAATGTGGATGAAGCCTCCATCGGCATTGAGTCCAACGACCTTTATAAATTTGGAATGGATCGAAATGGAGTATCTTATCCCGTTCATTTAATTTCATGGGGCAGCGGACAGAATGTACTTTACGCATACATGCTTATTCCATTTGTTGCATTGAATGGGCTGACTGCAGTTTCCATTCGCCTGCCCATGTTGCTGTTGGGGATTCTGTCCCTGCCGTTGATATATTTTGTGGGCAGAAAAATGAGTAACAAAAAGTTTGGGCTGATCGCCATGTTCTTTATGGCAATTTCACCCTGGCATATCATCAACTCACGTTGGGCTGTAGAATCGAATATCCTTCCGTTCTTTCTCCTGGCTGGATTTACACTTTTACTTTTTTCAAATCAAAAAAATCATTGGTTCATCTTTGCCTGCGTATTTTTTTCCGCATCGCTATATGCCTATGGGACAGCGTATGTAGGAGTGCCGATTTTTCTACTCCTTGCAATCCCCGTTTTAATTTATACAAAACAGATCACAATTAAACAGGCAATCACAGGTTTGATTATTTTTTCCGTGATTGCGCTGCCGATTGCATTGTTTGTCATTGTTAATACATTCCAACTCAACACAATTTATTTGGGCCCCGTCACCATTCCACGCCTGCCTGTGCAGGCGCGCTACGAAGCGATGGCGGCAGTCTTCGGTAATTCTCCGCTGCAAATGATGTCAGAAAACTTCGGCATCATGTTGAAATTGCTTTGGTCGCAGGAAGATGGGCTTCCCTGGAATTACGTCAGTCCATTTGGATATTTTTACAAGATTACATTTCCCTTTGCATTGATCGGGCTCTTGTTGACAATCCCCTTAAGATCAAATCCTGAGAAGAAAGTTGAACGCTGGCTTTTGCTGGCATGGATGATTGCTTCTGTCACAATTGGCATTATCCACCCGACGAACCTCACCCGCCTCAATTTCATCTTCACCCCCCTCCTGCTTTGCATCGCGCTCTTTGTATTTGAGTTGGATAAGCGAGTCAAATACTCACTCGCGGTTATAGTTCTTGCTTTGTCTATTGGGTTTGCGCTTTTTACAAAAGCTTATCATGGAGAGGAATATCGCAAACGAGCCGGCAGCGTATTTAATTCAGGAATTATCCCTGCCATTGAGTATGCAACCGAGAACAGCAAGTCTTCGGTCTGCTTTACTGAATCGACATATTCTTCCTATATTTATGTATTGTTCACTCAAAAGATGCACCCATCGGAATATATCAATGATATTGAGTGGCTGTATCCCAGCGATCCAGCCGATCCAGCAAGAACCCCGCGTGAGATCGGACGCTATCATTTCCGTCTGTCAGATTGCAGTAAAGACCCAGATGCGGCGTATATCCTGCTGTTGAAAGAATCCCCGCCCAATGAGAATATCAATTATAAAAGCAGAAGGTTTGACAAATTCGAAGTCTATTTGCCCAAAAAATAATAACCATGTTAATTAATATATGGAGCAGAGACGTCCATGATCGTATAAAGCAAGGCGGCGTTGTTCAACATCAACAATAAGAGAAAGGCGATTAAAAGAATTTGAAACCATTTATGAACAAGAAGCTTCTTCCAGGAGATGCCGAGCAGCAGAACAATGGCGTACGTCCAATTTGGAGAATAAAGGAATAATTCTTTCCCATACCTGAGATGAATCAAGAGGTTGAATAAGACACATCCCAGCAGCGAAAATGTCAACCGCATATTCCGGGATTTGAAATCTTTAACAAAGAAAATCGCGGCAACCCCCAAAAATGCAGACCACGTCCAGCCTGTGGCGGATTGGAGCGGAGTGGCATATGCGCTGATTTTATAATCCTCAGCCCGATAAAACCTAAACTGGGTAAAAGGAATGTCCTTATGCGAGAGAAGCGGCTCAGGCGCGACAATGTTGTTGAACAGAAATGCGCGGATAAGCGCCTGCGCGCGGTTGAGCGAAATGGCGCGGACGTTTTGCTCCTCCGCAATAAAACTGGATGGGACAAAAAAGTATGGGCTGGCATTTGGATAGAACAAGTTGCTGACCAGCGTTAATGAGATCACCAATACAACGACAATAAATACATACTTAAAAGTGGATTTTATATTTGGTCTTGTGCCAAACAAGGCAATCACGGTTTGTGCAAAATTTGTAAGCGTAATGCCCATGGTCGCAATGCCCACCGAAACCAGAAGCGGCAGGGATTGATTTCCTTTTTGTATCAGCACAAAAAAGAGAAGCGTTGTTGCTGCCAAAAAAATATAAGTTTCAATTAGAGAGCCAAATATCAGGTGGGAAGTTGAGATGCCAAGCAGGGAAGCCATGATCAAAGCGGGCGCAGTGTTTTGAAGCAGTTCCTTCATAAACATCCAGGTAAGAAAAACACAGGCAGCGCCCGCAAGCGCGGTAAGGACGATGGCTGCAAAATATGTATCCCCATGCAAAAACATCGAGAGCAGATTAACGCTCGGTCTGAGGATCAACAACGCAAGGGGATGGACCGAGCGCCAGTAAAAATCCTGCCATTGGTCGCTTGTCAACCGGAAGCGCCAGATAAATCCATCAGAGTCGAAAAAGATGTCGTCTACATCAAAGCGGGGATGATTCAGAATAGAGCCGATCAGGAGATACAACCAAAAAAATAAAGCAGAAAGAAGCAGTCCGGGTAAATTCTCGCGAATAAAAGCGATCAACTTGTTTTGGATGAGGAAACGATATAAATCAGGTTCTCGTAATCGATGTAAGAGCCATGCCAGCCAGGGGAGAGAAATGACTCCCGTAAGAACAAACAAAATAACCTCTTTCCCTTCAAGCAGGAACAAGTTCGCATTGAACAATTTTGGGAATTGCATACCCATCCTGAATAGCATAGCCTGGAAGACAAGCAGCAGCGCGAACAAACATAAAATGATCCAAAAAGTGGCTGTGTCTTTTTGGATGAGGCGTTTGATTCTGTTGATTGTGTAATAAAAGAATACGCCAAATATCAATTGTGAAAACACAGCCAGCAAGGTAATCATATAAAGATGGGTATGAAAATTAGCCAGAAAACCTATTACAAAAAAAGAGGCGCTGGCGGCAAGCAGCCAACTCAGCAACAAACGGAATTGTTCCTTTTCCCCTATCGTTTTTTGGAGGAATGGCATGGACGGAAGGATCAATGCTGAAAAGATCGCGGTCAACGAAAAAATATTTGCAATCCAATTCAAAGGGGAGGGTACGCGCATCAAATTCCCCCAAATGACCGCCGCCAAAAACGCCAATCCAACCATGAGGAATCGCGAAGAAAAAGATACCTGTGCCCATGGCGCTTGAGAGAATAAGTAATAGACAATAAAAGTCAGCGCCAAAGCAGGGATTATCACAAGGGAGCATTTATCCAGGAGGGTATGGGTCTTGTCGCTAAAATAGGGGAATGCAAATGTAAAAGCAAATGACAAGCCGATCAAAAGACTTAAGAGAGACCTCAATATAATGGATGAAGAAAATTTCATGAAATAATCCCTTGTTGCAGATATTTAATGACCAATGTTGAAGTTCTTAATATGCTAAATTAGGCTGTGAGGTACACAGATACTTTGCCTTGCGAAGCAGGCTATGGATCAATAACCCCGCCATGAACATGCAGGGGATTAAAATACCTTAACATCAACCACCGTGGCTGTAAAACGGCGCAATGGTTTTAAGTATGAACTGAAAAAAATGGATCTGGTTGTAGGCAAGCAGAATTAAAAAGACCAGTAGCGAGCCCTGGAAGAAGCGGTTTTTTGCCAGCGGCGCGAGGGAAAGCGCGACAAAGAAGATCAAGGCATAAGCCCAATCGGGTGAATACAGGAATGGTTCAAATCCATAACTGAGGTGCAGGACAAAGTTGAATAGCAAGCTAAGCGCAAACGCGAGGGAAAGGTCCACTTTGCGGGTGTGGATGAGATTCCAGAGGAAGAACACGCCTGACACAAAAAGCAGAACAGCCCAAGTTGCGACGAGAATATTGCCCAAACCGTTGTAGGAACTATAAGAATACAGCTCAGGTGTGACTTTGAAGAAGTTAAAATAGGAAAGCGACGCGCCCACTTCCTTCCCAAATACAAAAGGTTTCGGCGCGATCACGGTGTATAACAAGATCGTGCGCACCAGCAGGATCGCCCGCCCAATTGTCTTCCATGCAGGCTGATGGAAGATGGAAAGAGAAAAGTCTTCCTCGATCAGCGCATCTGACGGGAGAAAGAATAACCTGGCTGATGGATACCACGCGGCATGGATGAGGCTGATCACAATTCCCAGCGAGAGCGTTAAAGCTGTAAAACGAAAAATTTCCGCAAAAGAGATTTTGAAAAATTTGCGCGTTTCACCGGGATGGCGTTCAGGAAGCAAAAATCTTTGAATCCGACTCACTACAAAGCCAATAAAATTTTGCGCGAAATTTGTGAGAGTGATGCCGAAAGTGAGCAGGCTCATCGTCACCGGGGCGAGCAGAGGCTCTGTGCGTTTTTGAAGCGCCAGAACAAAGCCGATCAACGTGGCGGCGGAAAAAATATATGTTTCGATGACTGAGCCAAAGAAGAAATGTGCCGTGCTTAATCCAAGCAGTGACGCGATCAGCAAGGCGTAGGTGGAATTTTGAAACTGGCGTTTGATGAATAGCCATGCCATAAAAACGCACAAGGCTCCCACAAATGTATTCAACAGGATCGCGGAAAGCGGCGGGTTTGATGTAAATAAATTAACCATCCAGCCAAGCGGACGAAAGATGAAGTATGCAAATGGATGCGGCGCGCGCATGTCCAGCATGTATCCATCTGGGGCGGAGATGCGGTGCATCCAGGGGTAGTTGTCGGCGTCGAGGAAGTTGTCTGTGGTGTCGCTGTCTGCAAAGTTGAGTTTCAGTCCAAAGTAGGTGTAGGCGGCAAAGAAAGCCAGAGCCAACACAATACCGGGCGCGTGTTCACGAAGCAAGGATGGAATTGCCGCAATCTTGAGCCGAATTTCTGCGGTCTGAATATGAATACCGCCAGACTCGATGATGGTTCCCCAAAGCGAAAAGATCAAATATGCCAACGTGGCGGCCAAAACTGTAATGAGGATTATCTGATCCAAAGCCGGGCGTTCTAAAAGGCGAAAGAAGAAAAAGTTGAACGCAAAGGAAACTGTCAATGCGATCAGAGTGGCGAGGAAAAATCGAAGGAGTGGCTTCATTTTTTTGGGGCAGAAACAGGCGCGGGATTTGTTAAGCGGTGGCGAAGTATGGGTTTAATCCGCGCAGGATGACGAGGATAAACCATGCGTTGTTGACGATCAGCATCAGGACAAAAACAGCCAGCACAATTTCAAACCAGCGGCGTCCTGCAAATTCCGAAAAAGCAAGCGCGACAAAGAAGACCAGCAGGTAAGTCCAGTAGGGTGAGTAGAGGAAGAGTTCTGTGCCGTAGTTCATGTGGAGCAGATAATTGAAGGCGACGCTGAAGAGCAAGCCCAGCATGAGCGGGGTTTGGTTTGAAGTGCGCAGGTTTTTGAAGAAATAGAAAAGTGCGCCCGCGAGCAAGATCAGCCAGATGACAAGCGGCGCGTAGGCGAGTCCGTTGTACCAGGCGAGGGTGTGCTCGCGATAGTCAAAGGTTTTGTATTCGATCAGCGGGTCTGTGTTTTTGCGGGCGATACTTTCAAGCGGAGTTGGCGCGACAACGCCGTACATAAAGATGGTGCGCCCGACCACGCCCGCTCTTTCCACCACGCGTTCCATCGGTCCTGTGTAGATGGGTTTTGAGAAACGTCCTTCAAAGGCAAGATCGGCGGGGACGAAGAACATGGTCTGGTTGCCCGGATAAAGCACGCTGACCAACGCGGTCAGTGCGATGCTGATCGTGAGTGTGATTACGCCGTAATATACGAGCCGCCAGAAACTAAAAGTCTTTTTGAAGAATAGGGCGATCATGCCCTGGGCGATGTTGGTGACGGTCACGCCGAACACCAGCAGTCCCGCCGGCACGAGCACGGAGAATCGCTTTTCGTCGGCTTGGATGAGGACGAAGAAAAGGATGAGTGAGGTCATGCCGAAGACATAGGTTTCAGTCAGTGAGCCGAAGAGCAAATGCGCGGCGGTTGTACCAAGCATCAGCGCAAAAGGAAAGGCGTACGAGCTTTTTTGTGTTGCGCGTTTGACAAATATCCAGCCCATCAGCACACATAATCCGTTCATCGCGGCGACGACGATCATGGGCGCGAGGTACCATTTGTCGGCAAGGAACAGGCGCACAAAACTGACGAGGGGACGCAGGGTGAGCAATACCAGCGGATGCACGGCGCGATTTACGTCGTGACCTTCGGGATAGCCGAGAATCGACATCCACGGTCCTGCGTCCGCTTCAAAGATGACGCTGTTGATGCTATAAGTGGGATGGTTGAGGGCGCGCGCAATGATGAGGTTGATGAGAAAGAATAATGATCCGGCATAAATGCCCGGCAGGTTGTCTTTGATAATGGCAAAGAGCCGAGTTCGTTTGAAGGCTTGATAATATCTGCGTGCTTCAAATTGTTCGAGCGCGAGAACGCCCCAGGCTCCCCCGATCCCTGCGCTTGAAAGGAACATGCCAAACCACTGGTCAGGTATACGAATGTATGCCAGCGAAAACATGCCCGGATATTGCGAAGCACCATAAATAATTCCGACCAGAAAGACCGGCAGTGACAGGGCAAGGATGACGTTGATAGGGTTGCTCAAGAATCCGTCACGGAAGGAATGAGAAGCGCGGCGTACAAGGTAATATCCAACAATACTGCCGACGATGGTGGATGCGAGGGAAAAAGTGATGATGTCAAACCTGCCTTTGAACACATCGCCCAGAAAGCCGATCGTGGCGTAGGTGAAAAAAAGGCTTAGCAAAAAGCCAAAGAAATAATGCCACATTGAATGTGTGGGGCGCATCCGCTCGATGGCGGGAGCGGCAGGCAGCATGAAGGCGAACAGCACTACAGCGACTGCGCCCATGCCAAGATAATATACCCGTGAGACGGCTGAGGGCAATACAAAGACCGTTGCGCCAAGCGCGGCGAACGTGGCAAATACGACCAGGATGGCGGTTTGCCTTTGGGTAATCCATGCCCAATAGCGGGTGAGTATTTCAAACAGAAGGAATCCGATAGCAAGCGTGGGAATTGCAACAAGAAAGATACGGTCCGAGGCGTGCTTGTATTCCGCGTAATTAAAGAAGATCACCGCCGAAGAAAAACTGGCAATAAATGCTATGAACAGACTAAGCCCCACTCGAAATAAGAGTTGCAATAATTTCATTCAGTATCTCCAGAAAAAAACAAGTCCCATAGAACAGACCCTAAAGGTTTTTAAAACCTTTAGGGTCTTGTTTTGGATCTACTTCAATGAGCGCGTGAGTTCCAGAAATTCAGTCCATTCTTCTTCGAAGAAATGCACGGTGACGTTGTTCAACTCGACGTGATAGGTGACTTCTCCATCTGGTTCTTCGGCTTTCCATGCGATGAAATTCTCGGTCTCTGCGATGGTGTCGGTGCGGGGTTCGTTACTGTTATTGCTCATGGGATTCTCCTGGGGGTATGTGAATTGATTAATTAAAATGGGCGCTGGAGCGCTCATTACGTTCAAAAATGTAAAGGGGCGATGATCACTTTTTGGGGTTGCGATTCAGGCTGAGGCTGCGAAGGAAGCGGCGGATCGCAACGAGCATCCTTGACCCGGGCGGCGGCGCTTGATGAATCTCCTCTTCGGGCCAGGGATCTAAATCCAGCATTTTCCGCATGATGTATTTTGACAGGAGTGCGGCGGTGGCCAGAATCGGAGCGGCTACAACGACGCCGAGCAACCCAAATAAATTTGCCGCGACAATCGCCGCCACTAGGACTGCGGCTGGGTGTACTTTGAGCGCGTCGGAAAGAATGCGCGGGGAAACAAGATTATCAAAGATCTGGTCAATGACAAGCGCAACGATCAGGACGAGCAGGGTGTAGTATAAAGGCGAGAGCCCGAATAATTTGTACACTTGAAAATAGGAGACGAGGACAAGCACTGTCCAATTGATGGCGGGTCCCACGTAGGGGACAAAACGCGCAAGCCCCGCCACGAATGCAAGACTGAGGGCGTAATGCACACCCAATATGCTGAGCACAATGGAATAGATGGTGACCGCGAGGAAGAAGATGATCATCTGTCCGCGTAGAAAGGCATTCCAGGTACGACCCAATTCACGCGCAAGGCGTTCAAAATCCTGAGCATAGCCAGGGACTTCCAGGGGGACAAGCTGTCCGCGCAAGCCGCCGCTTTCTGCAAGCACAAAATATGAAGCGAGGATGACAAAGAACGTCCAGCCGAGGAAGTTGGCTGCGCCCCCGGCGACCGTGCTAAGCAATGTGCCGGTGCGGCTTAATAAGGGCTGCACCATGCCAAGCACCTGACTGCTGAGCGCTTTTAGGTCCAGTGCGCTGAAATCCACTTTGAAGGGACCAAATTGATATACGTTGCCTGAGATGTTTGCAATAAGTTGGGGCAGGGTGGTGATTGCATCCTGCACGATGGTGATCAAACTCTGCACTTGTTGCACCAGCCCTACTCCGCCAAGTGTGAGCAAGCCAAGCAAAAGAATAATGATGATGAGATAAATTACTGCAACGGAGGCATTCCAGGAGAATCGCAATTTGCGCTGAAGGAAACCCGCAAGGGGATGAAATAAGTAGGCCAGCACGAGCGCGATCAATAACGGCGTAATGACAAACTCGAACTTCACCAATAATGCGCCCACGATGACGACCACGGTCAGCGCGATGACAAGTTTTGTGTTTGTGCCCCAGGATGGGGATGTTGGGGTTTGCAATTGAGTCATGAAGATTGTTCCATTTCAAGTATACACGTTCTGCTATACTGCGAACGGTCACAAATTGCGGTTTTTAATTTTTTAGAATAACATCAAGACGAACCGCAAAGCTCGCGAAGTACGCTAAGAAAATCTTTAATCTTTGCGCTCTCCCTGGCACCGCCCGCCAGGGCAGGTGTAGCGTGCTTCGCGGTAAAAAAAAGCGCAGAATATGACCGTGTTCAGTATAGCTTGAACAGAGCTTGTTTTTATTCTATCAAAGATCAATGATTTTACAACATTAAACAAAAAAACCCGCGAGTTTGGCTCGCGGGCTGCAAGTGGTGATTAATTAACAACCGGAAATGAAAGGGAAGAAGGTACACCAGCGATACGTGGCATCTATCCACCAGAAAAAACTGATGCAAAGACAAAGGAATACAAATACGCCACCGCCAATGAAGATGGGCATCAAGTTTGTCTTTTTTGCAGGAATGCCTGAATAAACAGGAGTAGCCGCGTGGACAGGAGCAGCAACAACTGGCTGTATTGGCGGCGAGGCTACCCGCACAGCCTGGCGCGGAGATGCCATGGTTGCGCCGGGATCGATATTGATCGCGTCGTACATTAGTACAATTTGTTCACCGAGCGAGACAACATCACCAGGCTTGAGCACAACTGGGCCTGCAAGGCGCTGCCCGTTCACGAAAGTGCCGTTGGTGGAACCAAGGTCTTCAAGCACATACTTGCCGCCTTGAAATGAAAGACGGGAATGTTTGCGAGAGATTTCGGCGTCATTGATCGCAACGCTGTTGGATGCGTCACGGCCAATGATCAGTTGATCTCCCTCAAGAGGGAATATCACGCCTGGTGTGGGACCTGACCGCATAACGAATTGAAATTGAGACATCTTCTTCCTCCGAAGATAAAAATAATTAAATATAATTTCGCTTGAGTGTACAATTTTCAAGTAAAAAAGTCAAATTATTATTTCCTGTTCATTTTTTGGATTCATCAATAACTTCTGTGCGAGGCAGGGTTTTGCCTAAATAGGGCAAAAACACCGAAAAAACCGTTCCCACGCCGATCTTACTTTTTACTTCGATGCGCCCGCCATGCCCGTGAATGATCTGTTTGCAGATGGAAAGTCCCAGCCCTGTGCCGGCAACGCGGGATTCGTGTTCACGCACGCGGAAGAATTTTTCAAACAAATGCGGCAAAGATTCATCAGGAATCCCCAACCCAGTGTCCTGGACATATAAGGCTAGTTCCTTTTCAACTATTTCCGCGCGTAACATCACGGTTCCGTTAGGGCGGTTGTATTTGATGGCATTGCTCAGTAAATTTAATAGCACTTGTTTTATTTTGTCGCGGTCGGCATCGAGCAGGGGCAGTCCTTCGGGTGATTCCACACGGATTTGAATATTGTTTTCCATCGCCTTTGAAGACATTACATCTTTACATTCGTAGAACAGATCAGCGACGCTAAAGAGCAGCTTGCGAAATTGCACGCGCCCCGACTCAAGTCTCGCAAGGTCGAGGAAAGAGGATGCCAGGGCGTTGAGACGCATGGTTTCACTGTGGATATTATTAATGATCTGATCACGCTGCTCGTGAGACATTTCAGGGCGCAGGAGCAAATAGGTGGCGGTGCTAAGGGAGGATAATGGTGTGCGTAACTCGTGGACAAACTCTGAGATCAAGTCTGATTGCTGGAATAAACGCGCGTTCTCAATCGCCACTGCGGCTTGTGCCCCCAAGACCAACAGCATGGATTCGTCTGAATCGGTAAACTTGCCCTTGGGTTTGTTCAACGCCTCCAACACTCCGACGATCTTGTTCTTGGTCACCAATGGAATGCCCAGGATCGACTCCGTGGAAAACCCCGTTGTTTGCTCCACATTCGAAAAGAAACGCGGATCTTTATGCACATTTGCAATGCGCACAGCCTCGCGGTTGTTCACGATCCAGCCTGCGATGCTGCCCTCCAACGGGACGACAATACCGCGCCGTGTGGATTCATCCAAATTCGTCGCCACCTGAAAGTACAACTGACGCGAGGTATCGTCATACAATAAAATGGATGCGGCTTCTGCGCCGCTGATCTCCGCCGCAGCATGGACAATGCGCGAGAGCAGAATATCCAGGTCCAGGGTGGATGCGAGATCGCGCGCAATATCTATCAAACGGCGATAGCCATCCAATCGTTCAGTTTTTACTTCAGCCATTTAATACCTTCTCCACGATTGCCGGAATGATCAAAGCCGCATCTTCCAGTATCTCTACATCTGAACGTACATTTAAATAGGTTGGTACGTTGTTGACAATGATCAAATGCGCGCCGCGATCCAACGCCTGCATGGGTAGCCCAGCCACTGGCAAAACTTCAAGGGATGAACCCACCACCAGCATCAGGTCACATTGACACGCTTCCCGCTGTGCCTTCGACCACGCCGCTTGCGGCAATTGTTCGCCGAACAGAATTACGTCTGGTTTAAGGATCTGTCCGCACTTTGGGCAACGAGGAATTTTTCCATCTTCGACAAACTTATCAAGATGAAGCGCGGCCTCCACTTGATGATAACACTGGGTACAAGTTAAAGTTTGCATGCTCCCGTGCATTTCGATTACAGTTTTTGACCCCGCCTTTTGGTGGAGCATATCTATATTTTGGGTAATGATGGAACGTACGCGCCCCGCCTTTTCCAACTCAGCCAGTGAAAGATGCGCCGGGTTGGGCTGGGCATTATATATCTGACTCGCCAATGGGCGAAACCACTCGAAGAATCGTTCTGGCGCAGTGCGAAAGGTGCTGAGCGAAGCCACCTCCAGCGGTTCATCACGTGACCATAAGCCTGTCCCTGTGGATCGGAAATCTGGTATACCCGACGGAGTGGATAGTCCGGCTCCCGTGAGCGAGACAGCGTGTTTCGCTTGGCGGAATAAATCCGCGGCAAAATCAATGGCTGTCTGCGTCTGAGGGGAAAAAATGGTCATGCCGCTTTTTCGCGCTCAAGAGTTTTTTCGCGCTCAAGAATGGTATCTGCGATCTTAAGGAATTGTTGGGATGTCATATTGGTTGGCTGGCTGATCACGGATGGCGTTTGCAGGCGCGTTGCCTGTACGAATGCCTCTGGGGCGGGAGTCAGTGTGGCGGCGATCGAATGCTCCAGTTTTTCCTGTACCTGCGACAACTGCATTTGTGCTTCGCTGCGCATGCGATTATTCAACACCACGCTAATACTCTTTCGGTCAATTTTCAGGTCTGCGATATCGTCGATCAACAGTTTGGTGTGTTGAATGGTGCCGGGCGTGCCTTCAATGACAATAATGCGTTCATTACACATCGGCAGGATCTTCTGCACAAAGGTCGGCAGACCATTGCCCAGGTCCAGAATGACAAAACGAGCAAGTGTGGAAAGACGGGCAACAAGCGCCTCATAATTCTGCACTTGCGAGGTCAAAGTCACATCGCGCGGATTTTCAGAGGCGAGCAAAAGTTTTAATCCAGAGTTATGTGAGGTGAGGCAGGATTCAACTTTTTCGCGCGTCACTTCCACCACGCTCCCCTGTAAAAGTTCGGTCAATCCTTTTTGATTCTGAAATCCAAAATCGGCGCCGATCGTGCCTTGTCCGGGCGTGAGTTCGGCAAGGATTACATTGGATTGCGTCCGTGTGTAGATCCCTGCCGCCAAATTGGAGGCCAGTGAAGAAACGCCCAATCCGCCGCGCGCGGAAAGCACACCGATCACATATCCGTGATGCTCATGCGAAGCAGTGACAATTTGATTCGGTTCTTTTTCTTTTTGCGCAGCGCGCGCGAGCAGCGCCTTGACATGCGCCTGTAATTCGGTGGGATGCGTGGGTTTGGTCAGGTAGTCATCCGCGCCCACTTCAAAGCCGGTAACTTTATCGTCCAACTGTGTCTTTGCAGTGAACATCAGGATCGGGACTGCCAGCGTGACAGGATTTTTACGCAAGCGGCGCGCAACTTCATATCCGTCCATGTCCGGCATCATCACATCCAAAAGGATCAGGTCTGGGCGCTCTTCGAACGCTTTCGCCAATCCCTGTGCGCCGTTTGATGCAGCTATGATCTCATAGCCTTGTCTCTGCAACATGAGCCCGACAAGCTTTAATGTGTCTACATCATCATCAATGATTAGGATTTTTTCTGCCATTTTTTCCTCTGCCAGCTAAATACCGTCTGTTTCATCCAATTATAACGGACAAGTTCTTATATTTCATTAATGGCGTCAAGAGTCTTTGTGATTTTCCCGCTACCCGCTGACCGATTATGATTATTCCCGGAAACGCTTTAACATCCCATTAACAGATAATTTTTCCTTTATGGTATATTCTCGTCAATGCCTGAAACAATTCTTATCGTTGAAGATGAAATCTCTTTACAAGAGACCCTTGCCTATAGCCTGAAAAAAGAAGGTTATACGGTGGAAACTGTTGGGGATGGACGGGCTGCGCTTGAAGCTGCGCGGCGCTTGAGACCTGACCTGATCGTGCTCGATATTATGCTGCCCGAAATGGACGGTTTTGAAGTGGCGCGCATTCTGCGCAAGGAAATGTCCACAGCCATTTTGATGCTGACTGCGCGCGACGATGAAATTGACCGTGTCGTGGGTCTCGAAGTTGGCGCGGATGATTACCTGACCAAACCGTTTTCGATGCGCGAATTGCTGGCGCGAGTCAAGTCACAGCTTAGACGCGCACGTTTGCTGCGCGAGGAAATGGGAAAAACCAGAGACGCAAACACTCCACACGAAAAGTTAACTTTTGATAATCTCATCATTGACCTCACGCGCCGTGAAGTGCTTCTTAATGATGCTCCCATACAGATCAAGCCAAAAGAATATGAACTGTTGCTTTTTCTCGCCGAACACCGCCGCCAGATGCTTTCGCGTGAATTCATCCTCGAGCGCGTGTGGGGCTGGGACTTCATCGGCGACAGCCGCACAGTGGATGTACATGTCCGCTGGCTGAGGCAGAAGATCGAAGCGGACTCATCGAACCCCGTGCGTATTGTCACTGTGAGAGGCGGCGGATATCGGTTTGAAGGATAAGGAAAAGGATGAATGATGAAGGATAAAGGATGAATTCGATTATCTCGGCGGTAATAATCGTTTTGTTTCTTGTCGCTGCATGGTTTGCGTGGCGATATTATGATTTAAAACGGCGGGTGGATGAATATGCTCGTCTTGTCCGAGTCGCACCAGAAAGACTCCCCACTGATATAAGGCAAATTGAAAATCTATCAAACGCAATCGCTTCACTCAAAGCAACCTTCGACCTTCAACTTTCGACTTTAGCCTCGAATAACGCGCGCCTCTCCACCGTGCTTGAACAACTCACCGATGGCGTGATCATTGTGGATGCGAATGGGCTGATCCAGTTTGTGAACCCTGCGGCGCAAAAACTTTTTGAAACATCCAATGCGCTTGGGCGCAGTGTCACCGAGGTTGTGCGAAACCATCAACTGGTGGATGCGTGGCGGCGCTGCCAGCAAACAGATGAAATGCAAAGCGAGTCTGTTGAATTGCCCGCGCGCCATCAATTCTTGCAAATGATCGCCATTCCTGATACCCACGCCAGCGGGAGCCTGCTGCTCGTACAGGATCTGACACGCGTCCGCAGGCTTGAAACCGTGCGGCGGGATTTTATCTCGAATATTTCGCACGAATTGCGGACTCCGCTCGCCTCGCTCAAAGCGCTGACCGAGACGTTGCAAAACGGCGCCCTTGCAGACCCGGTAGCTGGTCCGCGTTTCCTTGGCAGGATCAACGCCGAAGTGGATGCGCTGACGCAGATGGCGCAGGAATTGCTCGACCTCTCGCGCATTGAATCAGGGCAGGTGGAATTGATTCTCGCGCCGCTTGCACCGATGATTTTGGTCAACTCTGCTGCCGACCGCATGAGAATGCAAGCCGAGCGCGCACGATTAAAATTATCCATTAAGTGTGAGGCTGATCTAAAAAATATCCACGCGGATCAATCGCGGTTGGAGCAGGTGCTGGTGAATCTGATTCACAACGCGGTCAAGTTCACAAAGCCCGGGGGGGAGATTTCCCTCGAAGCCGAATCAGTTTCAAGCGGTGTGAGATTCGCTGTGCGGGATTCAGGAGTCGGAATCCCAGCGGAGAGTCTATCCCGTATCTTTGAGAGATTCTACAGAGTCGACAAGTCCCGCACAGGTTCAGGCACGGGACTTGGACTTTCGATTTCAAAACATATCATCGAAGCGCACGGCGGAAAAATTTGGGCGGAGAGTGATGAAAGGCGTGGAAGTGTTTTTTATTTTGTGATCCCCGTGTTTTAGAAATAGCGTGGGGGAGTTCAAGAAATGAATTTCCGTTTTAGCATGTTCACGTAATGATCCTCCTCGTAATTTTCAGCAATCCTATTAATGGCAATGCTGAGAAATTCAGAAAAGGTCTTTGCCATATCTATTTCGTTTTTGCTAAAAGAGGTATGGGTAGCACGGCTGAGGGAGAGAATGCCGTCAAGGTTTCCTCCACTTGCTATGGGAAGCCCTAGCCATACTTTTGTTTTACCGATGAATTCCATTCCCTTCCATAAGGGTGACAGGTTGGTGTTTTCAATATGCATGTGCTCCCTTGTATCAAAGATTGATTTTACCAAGGGCTGACTGTCTATGGGTTCGGATAATTGATATAAGAGCTCGTGGTGACTGGAAATTTTCATCCATTGACTGGGTTTGATCAGGACAACCGCGCGATGATATGGGGTTGTACGTTTGATCGCATCAATGATCATCTCCAGCGATGTATCAAGGGGAATATCTGCCTTGATGGAGCGCTCGATGCGATTCATGCTGCTGATGATGTTGTTCATATTTTCCATGACCAAGGACTGCGCCATGAGCAGGATGTGCATATCCAACTGACGAAAGGAACCATCATCATATTCCATGATCAGTGGATCGTAAATATTTTTAGACTGCCTGCCGATGGCGATATCAGCCGCAGTATTTATTCTAGTGTTGCTGGAGATTCTGAAGATCGTTGTTCCCAGGTTTTCCTGCAATTCAATGATTGGTTTTCGCAGGAATAACTCCACCCCATAACGATGTCCCAGGCGCTCAAACATTTTACTGCGGGGAATCATACTGTGGATTTTGTCGTCACGAACCAGAACCACACCGGGGATTTCGGGGTGCGCTTCCAGGTGGAGCGAAACTTCTTCTGTGATGGTTTCAACGGATACTTGATATTCATGTGAAGGTAGTTCACCTACCGACACAGGCGGATACAACTGACCCGTAGGCAGCATGAACATTGAACGAGGATTCATCATTGCATTGTAGATGATGTAAATTAAGCCCCCTTGAACAATAGGTTAACACCTCTTTTAATTCATTTACAGGGGTTAACTCATAAATTTTTCCTGAACATCAACAACATCCTTGCCAGCTTCAGGTACGAGGCGGGTGTACGTGCCATTTGATTGAAGAATGCGCGCGCGCGTATTATCTTTCAAATAAGTTTCCAGAACATGCTGGCGTAAATACTTTATATGTTCCCTGCTTTCTACCGGAAAGACAACTTCGACGCGGTGGTTGAGATTGCGCGGCATTAGGTCTGCGCTTCCCAAATAGATTTCTTCCCTGCCGTCGTTATGAAAATAAAATAAACGGCTGTGTTCGAGGTAACGCCCGACAATGCTGATGACACGAATATTTTCACTGACGCCTTTTATGCCGGGGCGCAAACAGCACATGCCGCGCACTAACAAGTCAACCTGTACGCCTGCCTGGGATGCCCGATATAAAAGCTGGATCATTGGCGGGTCAACCAGTGAATTGGTTTTGAAGATCAGGCGGGCTTTGCGTCCTTGTTGCGCGTGTTCGATCTCACGCTGGATCATTTTTTCCAGTCTCTTGCGCAGGCTGACGGGGGCGATAAATAACTTGCGATATTCCTGTTTTGTGGAATACCCTGTTAAATAATTAAATAGGTCGGTTGCGTCTGCGCCCATGTCTTCGTCACAGGTGAAGAGACCGATGTCTTCATAAATGCGGGAAGTGAGCGCATTGTAGTTGCCTGTTGCAAGATGTAAATAGCGGCGAATCCCTTCGCCTTCCTGGCGGACAACCATGGTGACTTTGCAATGGGTCTTCAATCCCACGAGACCATAGACCACATGCACGCCCACCTCTTCCAATGCACGCGCCCAGCCGATATTTGATTCTTCATCAAAGCGCGCTTTCAATTCAACCAGCACCGCCACCTGTTTTCCGCGCTCGGCTGCTTCCAGCAGAGCTTCGACTACAGGCGCATTTGTGCCGACACGATACAGGGTTTGCTTGATCGCCAGCACCTGTGGATCACGCGCGGCGGCATTGAGAAAATCAACCACGGGGTTGAAAGAATCATACGGATGATGGACCAGAATATTTCCGTTTCTGATCGCTTCGAAAATTTCGGATGCGCTGGCGGCGTGTTTGAATGCCTTGGGTACACGCGGTTTGTAGGGGATGTCTTTCAGATCGTGCCGTTCCACGTTGTTGTAAAGCTGCCATAATCCGCTCAAGCCCAGCGGACTATCCAAAACGTAGACATCGTTACGCGACACTTCAAGGTTATCCACCAGCAGTTCGCGGATATTCTCAGGCATCGATTCGTAGACAGCCACCTGCACCACCGAACCAAACTTTCGTTTGCGGATATTCTGCTGCATGGTTTCCAACAGATCATCGGCTTCGAGTTCCTGAATTTCAATATCCGCATCGCGCACAATGCGGAAGGGATGCGCGGAAGTGACTTCCATGCCGGGGAAAAGATCATGGAGGTTCGCGGCGATCAGCTGCTCCAGCCAGACAAAATAATGCTGGTGCGGAATCGTCCCGTCCTTGCGGACTCCGCCCGAAGAATGCTTGATCGGTAGAAGGCGCGGCAGGGTATCCGGCACTTTCAATCGCGCAAATTTCTCGTTCCCCTTTTTATCGCGGATGACGATGGCGAGGTTCAAACTTAAATTGGAAATATGCGGGAATGGATGCCCTGGGTCAAGTGCCAGCGGTGTCAGCACTGGGTAGATCACTTCTTTGAAATAAGTGTCAGCGCGTTCTTTTTGCGTTTTGCTTAATTTTTGATAATCGATCAGGTGAATGCCCGTTTTATCGAGCTTGGGCAAAAGTTTACGTTGATAACAGCGTTGCGCCTCGATCATCAATTCCTGCGCCAACTTGCGGATTGCGGCAAGTTGATCTAGCGGCGTCTTGCCATCTGGCGAGATTTCCATGATCCGCGCTTCCACCTGCTTGCGGATGCCTGAGACGCGCACCATGAAGAACTCATCCATGTTCGAGCCGAAGATGGCAAGGAATTTTGCGCGTTCAAGCAGCGGCTTCGATTCATCCCAGGCTTCTTCGAGTACGCGGCGCTGAAATTCCAGCAGACTCAACTCACGGTTGAGATAAAGAGCGGGGGCGGTAAGGTCAACGGAAACGGTTTCAGTCATGTTTATTTTTCGCCGAGGTCAACAAGGATGCCTGGGGTAAGCAGCCATTCCAATGTGGCTTTGCGCGTGTGGTGGAGGTCATCGGCAGAGAGCCTGCACACGCCGCCTTTTTTGAGGGTCATGTCTACGGCGGCGTTGTCAGAAACAAGCAAACTGACCAGCGCGGTCAATTGGGGTTCATGCCCTACCAATGCGATACTAAGCGCGCTGTATTTTTCGTTCATTTCAGCGATCAATAGATCAGGGTCACCCATGGGGATAAGGTTATCGCTGAAGACGACATCCTTTTTAATCTTGAAAACATCCGCAAGGATTTCTGCGGTCTCTTTGGCGCGCTGGTATGGACTGGATAGGATCAAATCAAAATCGGTGCCAAGGGCGCGCAAACCCTTCGCAATCTGACGCATTTTCTTTTTGCCTTTATCGGTCAGCGGACGCTGGCTGTCTTCTTCGTACTCGGGCGTGCCTTCGTCCACAGCAATGGCATGGCGGATGATATATAAATTCATGGTTTATTTCTCCTGAGGAAACTGTTGATCTGGCGCAGTGCGCCAAAAGGTAATTATCTCACCTTTGTCTTCGATGAAACGCGATAAGGCAAGGGCGTGGCGTTCTTTGTAATAAGCGCGGGCAGGTTCGGGGGCATAGGAAGCGGGCGCAATTTTGTCAAAATCCGCAAGTTCCTGCAAAGCCACTTCCATGTCTTGAATGTCACCCATGACTGTTTGATAATCATGCATTCTTTTTAGATGATCTGCGGGCATATTCTGAAGGGTTGGATAAATGGCTTCAAGCTTGTAACGGAATTTCTTGAATGCCAACCTTAGACGATGGATCGTGGCAGGCTGACTCGCGTCAACCAATGTGTAGCGTTGAATAACAATTGCATACGCTTCATCAACGACTGAAAGCAAGTTCGTATCCAGGTCTGTCTGTTCGAATGCGTCTATTATTTGATTTAGTTTCTTGATCCGCTTTGAGAGGTTTGCGATTCTCAAGGATTTTATCTGTTTACGAGCCGCGCGCAAGAGCTTTTTTTCCTTGCGCTGTAAATATTTTTGATAAGGTCGCAGCGCCGGGGTCTCGTGAATGCTCTCGGATATATCGGCAAGCAATGCCTGCACGTTGCGCAGATCATCAAGATCATCGAGTTGGTCTTTTAGCAGTCGGCGTATTTTTTGAATTACAGGGTCTGGTATCACGGCGCGTAGGAGATCAAGAAAAGAAAGCAGGCGGCGTGTCGCTACACGGAAATCATGCACCGCCGCTTCAGAAAATTCGCGGCGACAGGTTTTTAGCTCGGCTTTGTATTGTTCCCAGCGCGTATTTAGTGCGCCAGGTAAAAGGGTTGGCATATTAATGTATTACTCCAAAATTTTCAGTTTTACACCAAATACATCTTGAAATAGCCTTTGCCGTTTTTCAAGCGCCCAGCGCTCCAGCATTAGATCACCGTTTCCTTGCAGTTTTAATTTCCAGGTATTTTTTTGCTGTTCAAGTTGTATGGCTCTCACTCGCCCCGTGTGGCTGACGTCCAAAGCATCTGCTAGGCGCATCAGCGCAGAAAGTTCGGTCACCACGATGCGATCTGCGGGGGGCAGGCTTCTGAAACCGTCATCCTGAAAAGAGGGTGTTGACTTGCTATGGTATTGAATGATATTGGCAACAATGTTTTGCTGGGCTTCAGATAACCCAACCAGCGGGCTGGCTTTCAGAATGTAATAGCCGTGTTGGTTATGGTCCACTGTATTAATAAAATGACCAATGTCATGCAGCAATGCCGCAACTTCCAGCAGTAATTTATTTTCTTCATCCGGGTTGTGCAAAGCGTGAGTCTGGTCAAATAAACTTGCGGCGTGACGGGCAACATGTTTCGCGTGTTCTGCGTCGAACTGATATTTTTCGCCGAGTCGCAGCGCGGAAGTCCACACTTGTTCACGCGGCGAAACGCGTACATTTTCCTGCAAGTTGTACGCCATGTCCCACAGCACGCCGTCTTTCAAACCGACATTGGGGATAAGCACTTCCTTGATCTTCGCTTCATGCGCGATCATTTGCAGGACGATGGATGCAGGCAGGATGACATCTGCGCGGTCTGGCTTTAACTTGAACTTGCGCATCCTTTCTTCGACCTTCATCCTGCTCAGTGTTTCAACGAGTTTATCCAACTCTTCGAGAGTGATGGCGCGGTCACTCTCGCGCTTGAAAAGTTTCTGGCGTAAATTCCCCATCTCCTCGATGTTTCCCCCTGTCCCGACGCAAATGTCTATTTTTTGGGAACCAAGCTCACGGTCAATGCGGTGGCGCGCCGCTTCAGCATATTCCCGCACCAGTTTATGAAAGGGCAGCGCGGCGTTTTTTTCATCGCTTAATTTCTTAAGCAGGCGCACGGTTCCCATGTTGTAACTTTCTGTGGAAAGAATATTCGCGTTTTCTGAAAGGGTCACTTCCACACTGCCGCCCCCGATATCAATTAATAAAGCATGCTTATTCTTGAGGTTGACCGCCTGCGCCACAGCCAAATGGATCAGGCGCGCCTCCTCTTCCCCGCTGATGATCTCGATCTCGATCCCTGTGGCGCGCGCGATGCGTTCAATTAAAAGGTCGCCGTTGGTCATTTCACGCATGGCGCTGGTGGCAACCGCGCGGATCTTTTCCGCTTTATGATCGTCCGCGATCTTGCGGAAACGGCTGAACGCATCCAGCGCTTGCTGCGCGATTTCCTCGCTGACGATGCCGGTTGTAAAGGCATCCTGCCCGAGGCGCACGGGAAGGCGCAGATTTTCCACTGCTTCTACCTTCCCGTCGTAGACGATCCGTCCGACGACCATACGCATGGCGTTGGAGCCAACATCAATTGCGGCAATAATTTGCATGATTCTAATTCTTTATTTTGGGTGGCGAGGATTGGAAACATCATGGCACCTCAGGAACAACAGACCGTCGCCAACATTTTTTTCTGCCAGAACCCTGAGGGCGCATAATTCTCTCTTTGTAGATGATTTGGTTATTATACGATAACCCGCTGAACTTAACGCCCGCTGAAGGACTTGTTAACAATTGGTAATGGAAATCTGGATTGAACTTAAACAATCCATTAATTTTCTGTTCCCCGCGGCTTAATAGATGCTGGATACACTTGCTAAAAAACAATGGAGCAACGTATGGGCAATATTCTTTTTATTTGTGGCTCTCTCAACCAAACAACTCAAATGCACAAGATCGCCTGTCATTCCATGAAAGAGCATAACTGCTATTTCACGCCTTATTACGGTGATGGGATCGTAAACCTGTTAGCCAAAATGGGCTGGTTGAATTTCACAGTTTTAGGCGGACGTCACATGCGAGAAACTGAAGAATATCTATCCAGCCACAACCTGCAAGTTGACCCGCGCGGGGAAGCCCGTTCGTATGATCTGGTGGTGACATGCAGTGACTTGTTGGTGCAGAAAAATATCCGCAACAAAAGAGTGATTTTGGTGCAGGAAGGAATCACAGAGCCTGAAGGGATCATGTTTCATCTGGTCAAATGGCTGAAACTTCCCCGTTATTTAGCCAACACCTCCACAAGCGGATTATCCAATGAGTATGATATTTTTTGTGTGGCATCCACAGGATACGCAGAGCTATTTGTCCGTAAGGGGGTGCATGAGAGAAAAATAGCGGTGACGGGAATCCCAAATTTTGACAATCTAAAAACCGTGCGGCAGAATAATTTTCAATTTCACGGGCATGTCCTTGTGGCAACTTCTCCCTTGCGTGAAACCTTCCGCATGGATGATCGGCGGGCATTCATCCGCAAATGCAGCGCAATTGCAGGCGGGCGCACGCTGATCTTTAAACTGCATCCTTTGGAAGACACTGAAAGGGCAATCCGCGAGATCCATGAAAATGTGCCGGGCGCGATTGTATTTTCCCATGGCGATATTAATCAGATGATCGCAAATGCCGAAGTGGTCATCACCCAGCAGTCTACCTGTACGTATGTCGCGCTTGCGCTCGGCAAGGAAGTATATAGCAATCTGAATATTGAAGAATTAAAACAATTAATGCCGATCCAGAATGACGGCATCTCTGCTGAATATATTGCGCGCATCTGCGACCGCGTATTGCACACCCCCCTGGAAATATTGCAGGCAAAACGCAAACAAACTCAGCCGCGCCTGAAACGAAAACAAGCCGACGCTTATTGATCTTGCATTTTTGTTTACCAGTTGTTAACCATCTCTTAGGTCGTTATTAAAGAGATTGATGTATGATTTCAATATAGAAATGGAGAGCGTATGGAAACAATCTTACCTTCAGTGATTTTTGTATCTATAGTTGTTGTTTTTAGCATAGATGCGACCCGCAAACGTCGTGACTTTCTAAAGAAACACAAACGCGCTTAATTCATTTTCTTCTCCTCCTTCGCCTCTCTGAGGCAAACTACCCGCCCAATCAGCGGGTAGTTTTTGTTAACGGAACCCATACAATTTCTTAAAACAATCTTCACAGGTTCTTAATGACCAGTGGATAAACTTATGATTGTAAAAGGAGAAAACTATGGGACTTGCAGATTTGCACTTACACACAATTTACAGCTATGACGGTACAGCATCCCTTGCTGCCGTTTTGAACCGAGCCAAACAACTGGGTCTGGATGTGATCGCCATTACCGACCATGATGAAATTAGAGGCGCGCTCAAGGCGATGGAAATCGCGCCAAACTACGGCGTGGAAGTGATTCCCGGAATTGAGATCACCACCGCTGACGGCGACCTGCTGGCATTCTTCATCACACAAAAAGTGGATGCCGGACTTTCTCTGGTTGAAACAGTTTTGCGCGTGCGCGAACTCGGCGGCGTTTGTGTTGCTCCGCACCCAATGGCGGGCGGCATGGGCATGAAAAGCCTGAGCGGACGCACGATCTTGAAAGCCTTGCGCAACCCACAGGTAGCTGAAACTCTAATTGGCATTGAAGTCTATAACGCTACTGCCTTGGATAGAATTAGCAATCACTACGCAAACATTCTTGCCAGCCGGATGAATATTGCCAAAACAGGCAGCAGCGACGCGCACATCATAGACACCATCGGCTTTGGCGCAACTGAATTTGAAGGCAGCAGCGCCGCAGATTTATTATCCGCTTTGAAAAATAAAACCACCAAAGTCCGCAGGCAAAATGAATGGAGCGCATTCAGGATTTTGGGAAGTTGGGGAATTCGTTATATGGGAAGCGCGTTTATACGATTATCCATGACTACGCAGTAAAAGAGGACTCGCCATGCTAATATTTTGCATAACCATATATCTTATCTTTTCTATGCCGATCCTGATATTGATCTGGGCGATGCTGGTTGTCGCAAAATGGGATGACACAGAAAGAGGATATGACCTTCTCGAAGACCGTATTTTATCTTTTGATTAATTATAAATAAAACAAAACAGGAAAAAATGTCCAAAAATATTTTAGTAACCAACGACGATGGCGTACTGGCTCCCGGGCTTTTGGCTCTGGCACAGGAAATGCGTCATCTGGGTAAAGTAACCATCCTCGCACCAGACCGTAACTGGTCTGGCAGCGGACATGTAAAAACATTGGACCGCGCCTTGCGCCTGCGTGAATTCCATCTTGAAGACGGCTCACAAGCCTTTGCCAGCGATGGCGCACCATCCGATTGTGTGGCTCTGTCCATGCTTGGATATTTCAAAGAGAAATTTGATCTGGTGGTCTCTGGTATCAATGTTGGCGCAAACCTTGGGCATGACGTAACCTATTCAGGAACCGTCACCGCCGCGATGGAAGCCGTGATCGCAGGCGTCCCGGGTGTTGCAGTTTCGCTTGAAGTGCCCGAAGGACATGTCGGGACGGTTGATTTTCGACCTGCCGCACATGCCGCCTGTATCGCCGTTCAAAATGTGATCGCCAACGGATTGCCCGCCGACACCTTGTTAAATGTCAACGTGCCTTTTCTGAAAGAGGAAGATATTCACGGCTTCCGTATTACCCGCCAGGGATTGCGCGTGTATCACAGCCGACTCGACGAACGCACCGATCCGCGCGGACGCCCCTACTACTGGATCGGTGGTGACGCGCCGACGGGTGTCTCAGAATCTGGGACAGATGTCGGGGCGTTGGCAGCGGGCTATGTCTCCGTCACACCTTTGCAGCTTGACCTGACCGCCTATCGCGCCATTTCCGATTTGAATACATGGAACTGGCACTCTCAACCTTTTGAAGTATCGCTGCTTACTCCTTCTGTTGTTGGAGCAGAACCGTAAGCCACGTTCATTTTCCTCCTCCTTGGCAGTCTTCCATGCGAAGACGCTGCCCGCCATTTCTGGCGGGCAGTTTTTTCTTAACGAGATGTTAACCAATCCTTCCATTGCCCTTAAGAGCGGGTGATTATCATCTCATCGTTGTATAAAACCTAAAGGAGAATTGAAATGTTAAAAACCGTTCGTTCATTATTTTTTGTAGTAGTGGCCTTGAGCCTCTTGCTCGCCGCTTGCGGCGCCCCAGCCACCGTGGCTCCCACCGTTGCCCCCGAACCGACCCAGGTTCCCGCAACCGTCGTCCCAACCGTCGCCCCCACCGAAGACCCGATGGCAATGTTCGCCCCCGCAGCAGTCACCGGTGACATCATCACCGCTGGTTCCTCCACCGTGTTCCCTCTTTCCGAGCGCATGTCTGAACTCTTCCAACAGGAAGGCTACACTGGCAACATCACCGTTGACAGCATTGGTTCAGGCGCTGGCTTCGAGCGTTTCTGCAAGACCGGCGAAACCGACATCGCGAATGCTTCCCGCAAGATCAAGGATGCCGAAGTCGAGAACTGCAAAGCCCTCGCAACTCCCCGCGAACCGATCGCTTTCCGCGTAGGTACCGATGCGCTGACAGTCGTTATTAGCGCAGAAAATGATTTTGTTACCGCTCTTACACTTGAACAACTCGGCAAGATTTTCACGGGTCAGTTCACCAAGTGGAATCAAGTGGATGCTGCCTACCCTGCCGAAGCCATTTTGCTCTACGGCCCAGGCGCCGATAGCGGCACCTTCGATTACTTCAACGAAAAAGTTGTTGCTCCTCTCTATCCTGACGCTGCCGGAAAAGCTGATGTTGCCGCTGGTAAAGCTGCGCTTCTCGGCACCCCGGGCGCTCAGTTCTCAGAAGATGACAACGTGCTCGTTCAAGGCGTGGAAGGCTCCAAGTACGCCATTGGTTACTTCGGATTTGCCTACTTCTCCGAGAACGCTGGTAAGCTGAAAGCCGTAGCTGTTGAAGGCGTTGAACCTTCCCAGGCAACTGTCGATGACGGAACCTACCCGATCTCCCGCCCGCTCTTCATCTACTCCGATGCGAACATTCTCAAAGAGAAACCCCAGGTTGCTGCGTTCATCTACTTCTACCTGAGCAACGTCAATGATCAAATTAGCGACGTGGGTTACTTCCCCGCTCCCGCCGCAGACACGCAAGCTTCCATGGATGCATGGACATCCGCTACAAGCAAGTAAGAAATAAAATATAATACAGGGCTGGTCTCAAAAACTGAGACCAGCCCATTTATGCTGTAAAAGGCAAAATGAAAAATACACTCATGGAAAATAAAAATTTCCGCCCGCTAGATCTAAAAAAGAAAATACGCCCTGGGGAAAGTGTCATCCAATCCCTGCTATTTATTTCAGGGGTTTTATCCATTTTCATCACCGTCGCCATCGTCTACGAACTCGGCAAGGAAGCCCTGCTTTTCTTCAACAATCCCGATGTGACACTGGCTAAATTTTTAGGGACAACCCGCTGGCAGCCAGGCATTGGACTTTTTGGGATCTGGCCTCTGGTGACCTCGACTCTCATCACGAGCGCCATTGCCATCTTCGTCTCGCTTCCTCTCGGGCTGGCAGCTGCTCTGTTTCTAAGTGAATATGCCACGCTGAAAGCTCGGTCAGCGTTAAAACCCATCCTCGAAGTTCTCGCGGGAATCCCGACGGTTGTGTACGGTTATTTTGCCTTGCTCTTCATGACGCCTCTTCTGCAAAGTATTTTCGGCGAAGGCGTGGAAGTGTACAACATGGCGTCAGCTGGCATCGTGATGGGGATCATGATCCTGCCGTTGATCGCCTCCATGAGCGAAGACGCCTTGAGCGCGGTGCCGCGTTCCCTGCGTGAAGCCGCGTATGCGATGGGCGCGACAAAATTCGAGACCAGTATGCAGGTTGTTTTGCCCGCCTCGTTATCTGGTGTTGGCGCGGCATTGATTATCGGCATCTCTCGCGCCGTGGGTGAAACCATGATCGTAGCCATCGCTGCGGGTTCTGGTCCCAACTTCACCTTTAATCCCTTCAAAGCCGCCGAGACCATGACCGGTCATATTGCGCGCATCAGCGGCGGTGACCTGAGCTACAACTCCATTGATTACACCAGTCTTTTTGCGGTTGCGTTGATGTTATTCCTCGTGACTTTGGTTCTAAATCTCGTCAGTCAGGTGGTCGTTGAAAGATTCCGAGAGAAGTATGAGTAGGCAATTATGAACCCAACAGATAACCACTACCCCTCAGGCGAATTCTTTCGCAAATCACTCAATATCCGCTACCGAATTGCATCCATCTGGCAGGGAATATTTTTCTCCGCATTATTGATCGCCATGCTCAGCCTTGCTGCGCTGCTTTACAATGTGGTCGATGGCGCTTTCGGTTATGTGGCTTTTGAATATAAAAATGACCCAGCCGAATTCACTGCGAAACCGCTGAATGATTTAAGCAGACAAGAACTGCTTGATCTTCTCAAAAACAAGCTTTCTTCTGGCGCGTACAAAAAGCTGGATAACGAAAAGCCAATGGGCTCCCGTTCGAAGTCTGTTCTTTATACCCTTGTGCTCGAACGCTTGATCCAGATTGACACAAAACAAAACTGGTCCATGACCGATTCCATTTTGCGCGGAAGCGAGATCAAAGCCGAAGTCGCGCAGAAATATCCGAAAGCAAAGTTGGAATTCCGCTCATGGCTTACGCCGGTATTCCTGACCACGCCCATGTCATCCAAAGCAGAGTTCGCAGGCGTGCGGACTGCCATCCTCGGCTCATTGTGGATGGTGGGAATCGCCATCCTTTTCGCCCTGCCGATTGGCACAGGCGCGGCGATCTATTTGCAGGAATATGCCACAAAGAACTTTTTGAACCGCATTATTCAAACCAATATTAATAACCTCGCGGGCGTGCCAAGTATCGTGTACGGAATGCTCGGGCTGGCGATCTTCGTCCGCGCTTTCGAACCCTTTACCAGCGGAAGCATGTTTGGCATCACAGACTCAAACGGGCGCACGATCCTATCCGCTGGATTGACGATGGGCGTACTCGTCCTGCCGTTGATCATCATCAACGGACAGGAAGCGATCAAGGCTGTGCCTGATTCACTTAGACAGGCTGCGTATGGATTGGGAGCTACCCGCTGGCAAACGATCTGGCACCACGTTTTGCCGAACGCTTTGCCGGGTATTTTGACGGGCAGTATTTTGGCGGTCTCACGCGCCATCGGCGAAACTGCTCCGCTGATCGTGGTGGGCGCATCAACTTTTATCAGCATTGACCCAAGTGGACCGTTCTCGAAATTCACCGCCCTGCCCATTCAGATCTATCAATGGACAACACGCGCCCAATCGGAATTCCATTCCATTGCGGCAAGCGCCATTATTGTGCTGCTTGTGCTGTTGTTGACCTTGAACGCCACTGCGGTAATCATCCGCAACCGAGTGCAGAGAAAATATTAGGGTTTTAAAGGAAATACTATGCAAAATAACGAAACTCCACAATACGCGATCGAGACCAAAGACCTGTCCATTTTTTATGGAGCCTTCAAAGCGGTCAACGAAGTTAATATGAAACTTGAAAAGCAAAAAGTCACTGCTATTATTGGACCGTCGGGTTGTGGGAAATCCACACTGCTGCGCTCCATCAATCGCATGAATGACTTTGTGCCCAGCAGTTATGTGACCGGCGAATTGCTCATGCACGGACAAAATCTTTACGGCTCGAACATAGACCCGGTTGAAGTCCGCAGAAGCATTGGCATGGTTTTCCAAAAGCCGAATCCATTTCCAAAATCCATTTTTGAAAATATCGCCTGGGGCGCGCGCATCAATGGCTTCAAGGGCAACATGGATGAACTCGTGGAGCAATCCCTGCGCGCCGCCGCGCTTTGGGAGGAAGTAAAAGACGTGCTCAAAAAGAGCGCCTACGAACTTTCAGGCGGACAGCAGCAGCGCCTGTGCATTGCGCGTACCATCGCCATTCAGCCTGAAATTATTTTGATGGACGAACCTGCTTCCGCGCTTGACCCGATCTCCACACTGCGCATTGAAGAACTGATGCAGGAACTCAAGAAAAACTACACCATCATCATCGTCACCCATAACATGCAGCAAGCCGCGCGTGTGTCAGATTACACCGCCATGATGATGCTGGATAAAGAAGGTTCACGCTCCGGCACGGTGATCGAATTTTCGGAAACAAAAAAGATATTCACCAATCCCAAAGACAAGCGCACCGAAGATTATGTGACGGGAAGATTTGGGTAAGATTCGTCATTGCGAGGGCGTTTTTGCTCTTGCCCGAAGCAATCTCCATATGACATAAGATTGCTTCGTCGAGAAGATCACTCTCCTCGCAACACTTGCACCGGCACGCAAGTGCAGGTGTGACATATTGGAGAAAAATCATGTCTAAACCAAAAGTATTATTTCTTTGCACAGGCAACTCCGCGCGTAGTCAAATGGCTGAGGGACTCTTGCGCGCGATGGCTGGGGATCATTTCGAAGTTTTCAGCGCAGGCACAGAGCCAAAGGGCAGCATCCTGCCTGAGGTCGAGAAAGCGATGCGTGAAGTTGGGATTGATATTTCGAGTCAGCGGTCAAAGTCTGTTATGGAATATATGGGCAAGGTCAACTTCGGATATGTCATCACTGTCTGCGCCGATGCTGAGGAGAATTGTCCCGCAGTATTTCTCAATATGGGAACGCATGAACACTGGCCATTTGATGACCCGGCGAAATTCGATGAGGAACAGCGCCTCACATCCACCCGGCGCGTGCGTGACCAAATCGAGCAGAGTCTGCGTCTTTGGTTGACACAACAAGCCATTACACCGCTTAAATATCATCAGATGTAATTATCGGTAAAAAGGAGTTTATTATGCCAAACCCCAAAGTGTTATTTCCTTGCACAGGCAACTCGGCACACAATCAAGTGATGGAGGGACAAGGACTCTTGCGCGCATCAGCAGGGGTTTTCAGCGCAGGTACAAAGCTAAAGGACAGGCTCGTATCCGCGGTCTTTGATATGATGCATGAAGTCAAGATTTATATTTCG
>Ga0335397_10000444_pt1 | contig 53258 bp, 40 predicted proteins | sample MAT04_FD_205740 | JGI IMG/M metagenome (GOLD analysis project Ga0335397, IMG submission 205740) | Freshwater microbial communities from Lake Fryxell liftoff mats and glacier meltwater in Antarctica - MAT-04 (spades assembly) (version 2) ...
CCGTCACGAGAACGAGGATCACGGCCATCAGGATGATGGACAGCGATGCCGCGGCCGGATAGTTCAGCGATATCAGGAAGTTGCTCTCGATGACGTTTCCGATCATGGTCGTTCCCGTGCCGCCGAGGAACTCCCGGCTCGCATTGACGTAGTCGCCCGCCGCCGGGATGAAGGTCAGCAGCACCCCCGAGACGATTCCGGGCATCGATAGCGGAATCGTCACCGTACGAAACGTCGTGAATGGCGTCGAGTACAGATCGCTCCCCGCCTCAAGGTAGCGGGTGTCGAGCCGCTCGAGGGATGCGTAGAGCGGCAGCGTCATGAACGGGATGAAGTTGTAGGTGAGCCCGAACACGACCGCGAATGGGGTTCCCGTCAGGTACGCGTCGGGTGCCAGCAGCGACAGTGCCTTGAGAGCGGTGACCACCGGCGACTCGTCCGAGAGGATCTGCTTCCACGCCAGGGTGCGCAGCAGGAAGCTGATGAAGAACGGGGCAATTACCATCACGAGGATGAGCTTCTGCAGCAGCGGATAGGGCCTGGCCTTGACCCCGATGAAGTAGGCCAGCGGATAGCTGAACAGCAGCGCGAAGATTGTCGCGAGCACGGCATAGAGGAACGAGCGAAGGATCTGGGCGCTGTACTGCCCGATCACCGTTGTGTAGTTCTCCCAGCGGAAGGCGGTGTCGTACTCGCCGATATCGCCGAACTCCGCCGGTGCCTGCAACGAGGTGATCACGAGCGAGAAGAGCGGCACGAGGAAGAACAGCATCAGGTAGGCGATGCCGGGGAGCAGGAGCAACAGGGCGACCTTGCTCGCTCGACGCGGAGCTTGTTCCGTAGCGGTCGCGGTCGCGAATGCGGAGAAGGCCACGGCTAGTCCTCCCCGAGCTCCGACATGAGAGCGTGTCTCTTCTGCAGGGCGAGGGTCGCCGTGTCGGTGTCCGCGGGGAACCGGGATCCCGTTTCGACCTCGTCCTCGAGGCCGAACCCGTGTTCGACATGCCAGGACACCCACACCTCGGCTCCCTCGCCGACGATCGGGCCGGTACCCATGTTCTGGGCGAACAGAACGATGGTGCCGACCAGGGGGATCTGGATGAGGTACTGCGTGCTCACTCCGCTGAAGGAGACATCGATGACGCGGCCGGGACCGAGGATGTTGCTGTCGGCCGACTCTGTCGGAGCCTCGCGGGAGAGGATGAGCTTCTCCGGGCGCACGCCGACGGTGACGTGTCCGCTCGTGCGGTGCGCCCTCGCCTTCGGCACGAGGATCCGATTGCCCTCGATGTCGACCGAGACGCTGTCGGGGTTCTCCGCGACCACTTGGCCGCTGAACAGGTTGGACTGGCCGAGGAAGTTGGCGACGAACACCGTACGCGGAAGTTCGTAAAGCACAGCCGGGGCACCGAGCTGCTCGATCCGTCCCTTGTTCATCACTGCGACGGTGTCGGCCATGGTCATGGCCTCCTCCTGGTCGTGGGTGACGTGCAGGAAGGTGAGTCCGACCTCTTCCTGCACGCTCTTGAGCTCGAGTTGCATCTGGCGGCGCAGCTTGAGGTCGAGGGCGCCGAGCGGCTCGTCGAGGAGCAGCAGCGCCGGCCGGTTGACGATTGCTCTCGCCAAGGCGACCCGCTGCTGCTGGCCGCCGGACAGCTGGGATGGCTTGCGGGCCGAGAGGTGGTCGAGTTCGACCAGCCGCAGGGCCTCATGGGCCTTCCCTGTCGCATCGCCGATCTTGCGCCGGCGCAGCCCGAACGCGACATTATCGATGATCGACATGTGGGGGAAGAGGGCGTAGCTCTGGAAGACGGTGTTCACCGGACGCTGGTACGCCTTCGTCGACGTGACATCCTTGCCGCCGATCAGGATGCGGCCCTCGGTGACCTCCTCGAGGCCGGCGACGAGCCGCAGCGTCGTCGTCTTGCCGCAACCGGAGGGTCCGAGCAGCGCGAAGAACGAGCCAGCGGGGATCGTGAGGTTGAGCTCCTCGATCGCAGTGAAGCCGGGGAACCGTTTCTGAATCCCGACAAGTTCGAGGTCGGCGCCGGCCTCGGCGAACCCTCCCGCTGCCATCAGGACCCCAGGACCACAGCCTGGAAGGCCGAACCGTAGGTGGATTCCTCGGCTCCGGACAGGGTGCGGAAAATGTAGGCGTTGGACAGCGTGTCCTCGTTCGGGAAGATCAGCTGGTTCTCGGCAAGCTCGGGGTCGATTGCCATGGCGGCCTCCTTCGCACCGACGACCGGCGTGATGTAGTTCACCCAGGCGGCCACCTCGGCCGCAACCTCGGGCTGGTAGTAGTAGTTCATGAGCGCTTCGGCGTTCGCCTTGCGCTCGGATCCGATCGGCACGACGAAGTTGTCGTTCCACAGTGTCGCTCCGGCGGTCGGGATAGCGAACTCCCACTTGTCCCCGGCCTCGGCGTTGATGACCGTGATGTCACCCGACCAGCAGATGGCCGCGAGGGTGTCTTCGTTCTTGAGGTCCTCGAGGTACGAGTTGCCCTTGATGTTGCGGATCTGGCCGTCGTTGACCTGCTTTTCGAAGATCTCCATCGCCGCGTTGAACTCGTCGTCCGACCAATCGCCGCTGATGTCGACACCATTGTCGAGCATGATGAGGCCGATCGTGTCGCGCATCTCGGAGAGCACTCCGACGCGGCCCTTGAGCTCGGCCTTCCACAGGTCGGCGACCGACTCGAGTCCGCCCGGCACCTTTTCCTTGTTCCAGCAGATCCCGGCGAACCCACCCTGCCAGGGCAGCGACAGGGTGCGTCCGGGGTCGAAGTCGGGGGTCTGCAGAGAGGCGATGAGGTTTTTCGCGTTGGGCAGGTTGGCTTGGTCGAACTCCTGCACGTAGCCGAAGCGGATGAGACGTCCGACCATCCAGTCGGTGACGCAGACGAGGTCGGCACCGATGTCCTGGCCGAGGGCCAGCTGGTCCTTGACCTTGCCGTAGTAGCTGTTGTTGTCGTCGACCGCGACGGAGTAGTTGACCTTGATGCCGGTCTCCGCCTCGAATGCGACGAGGGTCGGAAAATTGCCGTCGTCGTCTTCGTCGATGTAGGCGGCCCAGTTGTCCCAGTTGAGTGTCTTGTCGTTCGCCGAATTGTCCTCGGCGGGCTCCGGCGCTTCGCCAGCGGCCGTCGCGCAGGCCGCGAGTGTGAGGGCGGCGGCGCCGAGGCCGGCACCGCTCATCAGGGTGCGGCGAGACAGTTGGGACCGCCGTGCCTGAGCGACCAGCTGCTGGATCATTGGGTCTCTGGGAAGCGGTCTGGTCATGTCGGCGTTCTCCTCTAACCACGGCGGGGCAGGTGCGGGTCATCCTCGATCCGCGTTGATAGATACTTGCACAGAGGCGGCGCGGATTGCACTCATCGGGGAGGAAATCGCCCATATTGAAACATAGATTTCACGAAATCAGCGTCTTTATACCCAATTCAGTGCTGATTCCCTCGGTACGCCAAGTGAAGTTCGACGATCGGGGCGGCTTGTTTACGATCTCCCTCGGCGACGCCGCCACACCTGCTCGGCCATCCCGGTAACGAACGCGATGGGCGACACCACTCAGGAGATTCAGCCGACGCGCCGCGGCTCAGGGCGCTAGTCGCCGGCGAGGCGCAGAATCTCCTGCACGACACGCGAGCGACGACCACAGCGGCGTTGATCCGAGCGGGCAACATGCGTGCGAATGGCCCACCCATGTTCCATGATGCGCCCGAGACCCGGCACAAGCGGGCGACACGCGGAATATGGCCGCGCGCCCGGGCCCGGCTACGAGGGAAGCAGGATCGGCTATCCGGGCAGTGTTGTCCGCTCGAGCTTGTTCTCGGCGGTCAGCAGCCAGAGCGAGCGGGACGCGGGAGCCAGCGGCGGCGGCAGGCGCCGCGAGCCGGTGACGGCACGAAAGTCCCCCACCGTGCAACCGTCGAAGACGAGAGGGACGCGGCCCCGCATCGCCGCGAGGGTTGCCCACGCGCGCTGCCACGCCGGGGGGTCGCCGAGCAGGATCGTGTGAACCGCGGCATCCGCGAGCTGTTCGGCGTCCGGCATCCCGACATCGACGATGCGGATGCCGCGCCCACCCGCCACCCGCGTGGCGAGGCCACGGGGCGACGCGCTCACGACGGCGGTGGTCTCACCGAGCCGCAGGTCGAGAGATGGCGGCACCCGGGCGAACTGCGGCGGTCGGGGCGGCAGGTGGCCGACCTGCATCCGATTCGATTCCCACAGGCCTCCGCCGGGCGGGAGGTGCTCGTCGTAGAGGTCGCCGCGGCCGCCGGCGAGCAGGTGATCCTGTCGGCTCGGCAGGCGCAGCAACAACCGCGAGCCGCACAGAGCCATGACGGCGTGCAGCGCGGTGGGCAACTGCTGGGTCGCGAGGACGACGGTGGTGCGGTGACGAGGGCCGTCCCGGAGTAGCCGAGCGAGCATGTCGGCAAAGTCGAGCTGATGCTCCGGGCCGAATCTCGCGAGCAACGAATCCACGTCGTCGAGCAGGACCACACGGGGCGTCGGCGCGCCGGTCGAGAGGGAGTCGCAGAGGGCCGCGAGTTCATCCCACGCTCCTTCGATGTCGCCGGCGATCAGTTGGGCTGCACCGCGGGGACCACCCGCGATGATCGCGTCGAGCACCATCGACTTGCCTGCGGCCTGCGCACCGCAGACGAGCAGGTTGCCGTGGACGAGAGGCCGATAGATCGCGAGTGTCCGCCGCTGCTCCCGAGGCAGATCGCTGATCCCGAAGACGAATCCGTCGGGGCGCTGCCCGCCGTGGAGGTCTGCCCCGCCGCCAGGGTTTTCCCCTCCACGCGGATCGGCCTCTCGGTCGTGACCCACCGCACCGGCCAGCTCCGCGTGCCGCACAAGCAGGGGAAGCGGGTCGCACCACGGGCGCCGCACTCGACCGTGCCCCGGCCACAGCCCGCTGACCCTGGCCGCGTCGGCGGCATCCGAGATGGCAACGTGCACTGCGCGGGGCTTTTCGCCGGCGACGGAGGCGAGCGCGCGGCCGAATGGCCGCCGAGGGAGATCGGCGGCCGCACCGATGCCGATGACGGCGGAACTGTCGGCCCGGTTGTTGAGCCTCAGCGCGATGCGAAGGGTGCAGTTGGCGAGAATCGAATCGCGCAACGCCTCCGCCGGGCGCTGCGTGCACAGCACAAGGTGGATGCCGAGAGACCGGCCACGCGAGGCGAGATCGGCGAACAGCCGATGCAGGTCGGGGAACTCCGATGCGAGGGCGGCGAATTCGTCGACGACAATGACGAGCCGAGGCAGCCCCGGCGGTTCCAGCTCCTCGATCGACCTCGCTCCCGCCGTCGTGAGTGTGCGCTCGCGGAACAGCAGTTCGGCCCGCAGGCTCTCGAGCGCACGGTGCGCGGCACCGGCGTCCAGGTCGGTGATGACCCCGACGCTGTGCGGAAGTGAACTGATCGCGTTGAACGATGCCCCACCCTTGAAGTCGACGAGCAGGAAGGTGACCGTGGACGGCGGGTGGGCGGCGGCCATCGACAGCACCCACGAGATCAGCAGCTCGCTCTTGCCGCTCCCGGTAGTTCCGCCGATGACCGCGTGCGGGCCGTCCGCGACGAGGTCGAGTAGCCACAGGTCGGCGCCCGCACGGCCGACAACACAGCGCAGTCCCCCACCGCCAGCATCCGGCTGTACGAGACCGGCCAGGAGCACCCGCTCGGGCAGCTCCCCCGCCGCGAACCCCTGCGATTCAGAGCGGCGGCGTAACGCGCGCGCGAAGTACACGGCCTCGCTCTCCGACGCGAAGTCGACTCGGACGTCCCCCGCGTCGCCGCGTGGCCCCCGTAGCCGAGCGGATGCCGTGCCGCCGGTGCCTACCGTGACGATCACGCCACACTGGCGCGGCAGCTCAGCGGCTCCGCCCGCGACGCCGACCGTGATCACGTCGGGCTGGCCGGCACGCGTATCATCGGCTGACTCCGCCGCACGCAGCACGAACTGGAACGCCCGCGCGTGAAGGGCGGCGTCGGCGCCCGGCTCGAGTCGGTGCGGCAGTGCCGTGGCCCAGCCGCCCGCCCAGGCACCCGCGCGAATGGTCGCCGCCCGAGGGCTGAGTGTGCCGGCCAACTGGACGATGACGGCCCGCGCCACTGCCGTCGCCGCTGCTGGCGGCCCGCACACCCCGATCCCGAGCCGGGCATCGACGACGACCGGTGCGTCCTCGAGCACGGCGGCAGCCGCGCGCACCTCGCACAGGGAAGCCGCAACCCGGCCATCCGGCACGTGCACCGGTGGAGAGTCTCCCTCGAGCGTGAGTGTGCTTCGCACTGTTCCGCGCCCGAGGGTCACCGGGACGGCACGCCCGGCCGGCCCGGCGCTGCCCGCCTGCCCAGCCGACCCCGCCCATCCGTCGGCGCCCGCCCATCCGTCGCTGCCAGACCATCCGTCGCCGCCAGCCCCTCCCGCCCACCCCTCGGCCTCGGTGCTCTGCCGAAGAACGGCGTGCACGCTGGGATAGCGCGCATCCAGTTCCGCCCGCTCCGCCTCGTGGCCGGCAACAATTGCGCGGAAAGTTTCCGCGAGCTGCGTCTGGAACCGGCGACGCTCGGCCCGGCGCCTGCGGTGCCGCTGCACTCTCGAGTCGGCAAGGCTGGCGATCGCGACCACCGGGCCGAGCAGCGCGAAGATGAGAGCGAAGGGCGACTGGGTGACCGTCCAGATCATGCCCGACACGGCGACCGGCGCCAGGGTCGCGATTACCGGAAACGAATAGGGCGGATGCTCGCTGGGCACGGTCGGGAGCGCGGGCGGCGGTCGCTCCGGGCGGGCCGGATGCCGAGGTACCGGAAGCAAGGAGTCCACCAGCGAAGCACACCACGTCACTCTCCCGCGTGAGCATGCGGCACGACACCGGTGTCGAAGCGGTACCCCTCCCGCGGCGGGGAGGAGGAAAAACAGACGGGAAAAAAGGAATGACTTTGGGGAGGGCTGCGAGGAGCAGTCCTCAGCTCACGACGAAGAACTGCTCGCCGATCACGACCCGTCCCCCGCGCACGACGATCTGGCGCTTGCCAGGCTCACACTGAATTCCCGGACGATCAGGCTCGCGCACGATCGTGCCATTGCCGGAATACCGGTCGGCGACCCAAAACACGCCTGCCTGCTGACCGAACTCGAGATGGGTCTTCGACACCGAGCGGGTCGAGTCGAGCACCCGCACCAGATGGTCGAAGTACTCCCCCGGCTCGGCGACCGGGTTCCGGCCGACGAGTCCGGTGCCGCTCACCGTGACGCTCTCGCCCGTGCTGAACTGCAGCACGAAACGCTCGCCTTGGGTCCCCGCGACGACGATTCCGATCGATTCGGCCTCCATTGGGGGTTCCGGCGCGCGAATCCGCGGTGGGGCAGTCCCGTCGGCAGGACGCTCCGGCGACGTCGGACGGACCGATTCGATGATGGCGGTGGTGTCGCGCGCGCTCGAGAAGGCCGCGCTCACGGTGGGCGACACGCGTCCGCACACACCACAGAAAATATCGGCGAACGACATGACTGCGCCGCACTCGTCGCAGGCGCTGTGTTCGATGCCGTCGGCTGGCTCAGCGCTGCCGGGCTGCTCACGGATTGCCTGTGGCGGCTGGATGAACGGGCGGATCTGGGCGGGTGCGAGTACGGGTGGCGCGACGGCGTGGCCGCACGCGCCACAGAACAGCGCCTCGGCGGGCAGTGACTGGGAGCAGTTCGGGCATGTCATCAGGACACACCCTACGTCGTCTTCTTGCCGCCGAGCGATCGAAGCGAGACGCGCGCGCGCAGCCGCTGGCGTCTCGTGAGTCCGTTGTCGAGCCACTTGCGGAGCTCCTCCACCGACCGCCACACCTGCTTGGCCTCGCTCGGGCTCGGGTCTATCGGACCGAACACCGCCCGGTCAGCGGCTGCCGCCAGCAGCAGCGGCTCGACGCCCCCGACAGCCTCGGCATATTCGGCCCGGGTAGCCCCACCCGGGGGCGCATAGCCGTGGTCGACTACCGCGTCCGCGAACTCATGCCAGCCCCCGCTGATCCGATCGAGCGGGGAGAACGCGGTGCGACGCAGGTGCCGCCGTCGCAGCTTCGCCGCCATGATCGCCAGGAACGGCGAGATCAGCAGGGCGATGCCGAGCAGCGTCCATGCGGAGATCTGGAGCACCAGCAGCACGAGCGCGAGCAGCGGGTCGGCGGTGTCGCCCTCGTCTTGCGCCGTCTCCGGGGCGAGCTGGTCCACCGGCACGTCCCGGTCCAGGACCGGCGGCTGCACGGGCGATTGCGGGCGGGCGACCTGGGTCGGCTCCTCCGGTGCCCGCTCGGGGATGTCCCGCACAGGCGGCGTCGGGTCGATCGTGACCCAGCCGTACTGGGCGGTATCGACCTCGATCCACGCCGATATGTCGGTGCCGGTGATCACCGTTGTGCCGTCCGGTACGGCATCCGCGGGGGCGAACCCGACGACGACGCGAGCGGGGAAGCCGATTTCCCGTGCCATGAGCGCGGCGGCCACCGCATACTGCTCCGCGTCGCCGATCATCTGTTGCCCAGAGAAAAGCTCGCCGATCCGGTCCGTCGAGTGCCCCGACCTGCTCGCGGGCTCGTCGTCGGCGACGCCGTGGCTGATGTATCCCTCGGCCCGCAGACCGGTCATCGACGCGGACAGGCGTGCGCCGAGCCCCTGGATCTGGCCAGAATAGCGGTCGAGGGCGACGGAGAGGTCCTCCGGAAGCGCCGGGAGGGCTGGGAGCTGCGAGGCGCCGGGGGTGACCCGCGCGAGGTCCTCTGCGGCGGGCTCGACCGGCAGCACAGAGGACAATCGGTAGCCGTTGCCCTCGGCGAGCTCCCTGAGCACCGCGGCGCTCAGAGAGTTGTCGTTGAAATAAAACGACCCTCGAAGTCCGGAGGCTCCCTGCCCTGTGAACCGGATGCTCTCGAGGGCGCCGATGGTCGGCAGCCACACACCCGAGTAGCCGCCGACGCTGACGTCGACGCTCACCCGGGCGCCGTCGAGGCCCAACCTGTCGAAGCGGGAGGGGACCAGGGTGAACGATCCGGAGTCGCTGTTCCTGCCCTCGGCACCCACCGAATAGACGACGCCGTCGTAGGTGTCGAGGGTGGCAATGCGGATGCGGGCTCCCTCGGGCAGTCCGTCAACGGTGAGCATCGTCGCGTCGGCGTTGGCCTCCTGGTGGTAACGCCGGAATCCCGATAGCGGGCTCGGATAGTCGCGCGGATCGAACGGCTGCACGATCGTGGACCGAAGCACCTCGCGGTCGCCCGCCGGAGGCACGAATGCCGTCGCGGCGACCGCGCCTCCTGCGGCGATGGCAATGATGAGCCCCGCAGCGAGAACCGTGCGTGCCCCCACGAAGATCGTGTCGTCGGAGACGCGGGTGCCCGCTCCGCCGGCATCGCCCGCCCGGCCGGATGTGCGCGACGACGTGCGGTGGCGGCGGTACCAGCGAAAGAGGATGAGCCAGAGAAGCAGGGTGGCTGTGAGGGCGAGGGCGGATGCCACGGGAAAGAATGCGGTCGTCGACCCCAAAATGATCCCGGCGATGAACAGGGTGACCGGCGCGATGACGGCGAGCTCGGCAACGCGCGTTCGCAGCGCGACAGACAGTCCGACCAGCACGGTGGCGAGCACGAGCACGAAGGCGGGCACAAGGAGGGATTCGTAGCTGCCGACCGGGAGGGTGATGGTGAGCAGTTGCTTCCAGCCGAAGATTGTGCCGAATCCGAGGTCGGCGAGCCCGGAGAGGGTGGGCAGTACACCGTAACGGGCCTCGCCCGGCACCGCGAGGGGAACCCCGAGCACGACGTAGGCGAGAACCCCGGACAGGGCCACCAGATGCGCCGGAAACCGGAATACCGACCCGATGATGGCCAGCGCTGAGGCGACGGCGGTCGTCACGCCGAGCATCAGCAGGAACGCAGCGCTCTCGTAGACGGGCCAGAGGGCCGTCGCGGCGATCGCAGTGGCAAGCCACATCATCGCCGTCGTCGCGACGGTGAACCCCAGGGTCGGGCGCCGCCGCGTCATACCGACGCCGATCGGGCGAGGGAGCGGCCGAGATCTTCGAGGTAGCCGATCGTGAGCACGCTAAGCCCGGCGAAACGGCGCAGTCCCGGCACCGCATCCGGGTCGCAGACGACGGCGACAACCTCGACCCCAACCGGGAAGAGGACGGATGCCGCGCGGAGCTGCGTCGGCGTCGTGAGCGACCCGCAGACGAGAAACGCGACCGAGATCCCGGTGAGCTTCTCTGAGGTGACCCGCGCGACATCGACGATCCGTAGGGACGATTCCGCCCGCTCGACACCCGCGAGGTCGTCGAGGAGCCGGGTGCGGCTGAGCGAGCCAAGCTGGCGGATCCCGAGCACCTTGCGCTTGGCGAACTCGGGGGTCGACTCGCCCACGACGACCGACACCTCCCGCGCGTCCCTGATCGCCCGAAGTCCCAGGGATCCCGCCGCACTGACGGCCATTTCGAACTCTGCGTCGCTGGCGAAGTCCGACTTGGCGAGGCTGAGGGCGACGACGAGGCGGCTGCGCCGGGTCTCCTCGAACTGGCGCACCATGTAGGTTCCGGTCTTCGCCGTGCTCTTCCAGTGGATGTAGCGCCGCTCGTCCCCGGCGACGTATTCGCGGAGCGCGTGGAACGACACGTCACTGTTGGTGAGGTCGCGGGTCGGCTGCCCTTCGAGATCCCGGATCAGGCCCGTGCTCGTGCTCGGGACGTCGATCGTCATCGGATGGACGAACAGCTGAGTGGTTCCCGTCCAGACCAGCTCTCGGCGCACCATCCCGACGGGGTCGGCGCGCACGCCGCGCACGGGTCCGATGTCAAGAACTCCGCGGCGCGCGGTAGGAATGGTGAATTCGTGCCGGGACTGTTCGCCCGCAGCGAGGCTCGGGGTGGCGAGATCGATGAGCGTCCGGCCCACCGGCACCTCGACGCGCGTGCCGAATACCCGATGCCGCGTCGGGTTGCGCAGCGAGACGACAGCCGTGCCCGGCTGACCGACGACGAGGTGGCGATGCGGAATCACGAGGTCGACGTCGAAGGCGACCCGGCCGACGAGGTACAGTGCGGCGATGGCGAGCAGGATGACTCCCGCGTACCCGACCGCGACAAGCTCGAGCCATCCGAAGCGGTAGCCGATCAGGAGAGCCAGCGGCACCACGATCGCGGTGGTCCAGCCGAGTCGCGTCACGACGCCCTCGATGCGGCTGGCAACCCGACCGACAATCCCGAGGATGGCTCGGCCGGCGCGGACGAGCGCAACGACGGTGTCGGCAAGGAGTCCCGTGCGGTCCCCCACAATTCGCGTTCGCGCATTCGTGAGGCCGGCGACGGAGGCAACGGTCGTGTACGACTCGCGAGCGTTCGCGACTCGGGAGTCGGTCCTGGTCGAGGCGGGAAGCGGCGACGCCCGCTTCGCCCCGCTCCTGGTGTCCTCCTGCTTGAGGGTCACACCGCTTGCCTGTCGCTCGGTGGCGGCGTCTCGATGAGCAGCTGGCCGATGATGCTCAGCGCGGTGACGCCATCGAACTCGGCCTCGGCATCGAGGATGAGCCGATGGGCGAGCACGGGTTCGGCGAGCAGCTTGACGTCATCCGGGATCACATAGTGGCGACCGGAGGCGGCCGCGAGGGTCTTGGAGGCACGGACGAGGGAGAGTGCGCCGCGCACCGAGACGCCGAGGCGCACCTCGACCGCGCTGCGGCTCGCGTCGACCAGCCGGGAAATGTAGTCGTTGATCGACGGGTCGACGTGCACCGTGCGGGCAAGTGCGGCCATTTCGACGATTGTGCTCGCGGAGACGACCGCCGGAACGGTCGTCTCGTGCGCTTTGGTACCGGCGCCCTCGAGGATGCGAATCGTGGACAAGTGATCCGGGTAGCCGATGGATGTCTTCATGATGAACCGGTCGAGCTGCGCCTCCGGCAGCCGGTAGGTGCCGGCCTGCTCGATCGGATTCTGTGTCGCAATAACCATAAACGGCGATCCGACGCCGTGTGTGGTGCCGTCGACGGTGACGTGCCCCTCTTCCATGACCTCGAGAAGCGCGGACTGGGTCTTCGGGCTCGCCCGGTTAATCTCGTCGGCAAGAACGATGTTCGCGAAGATCGGCCCGCGGTGAAAGTCGAAGCGCCCGCTGCGCTGGTCATAGATGCTTACGCCCGTGATGTCTCCGGGCAGCAGGTCCGGGGTGAACTGAATGCGGCTGCTCACGCCGGCGACACTCTGCGCGATCGCACGGGCCAGCGAGGTCTTGCCTGTCCCGGGGAAGTCCTCGAGGAGCAGGTGGCCCTCGGACAGCAGCGCCGCGAACGACAGTCGCACCACGAAAGTCTTGCCGAGGATCACCTGCTCGACGTTGCCGACGAGTCGGTTGAAGGTGGTGGAGAACCAGCCGGCCTGCTCTGGTGTCATAGTCATGTCGTGGCCCCTCGGGTAGCGGTGTGCTCGAATCTCGGATGCTGGGTGGTTGGCGCCCGGGTCGTGCCGGGCGGGTGGATCAGGGCCTGGGCGAGCACGTGGCCTGCACATACCCATCATCGGTGTAGCTGGAGCCGTCGGAGAGCGACACGACGACCTTGAGCCGCACGCCAGTCTCGCCGGATCCGACGGCCGAGGGGTCCGGAGCCACAGCATCCTGCTCGAACTCCGACCAACGCTCGAGGGGCGGTGCGCCGTCGTTGTAGGAGTAGAGGTAGCGGTAGGTCGGTGCGCCCTGATTGGCAGGCGGGTTCGACGTCGGCGCCGACCCGGCCTCGCACGCGACGATCGAACCGCGGACGTTCACCGGCGTCAGTACCTCCGCAGTCGATGCAGCCCCACAGAAGAACTCTGTCGAGTCCCGACAGGCCCGGTAGACGACCGACTGGGGGGCACCGTAGACGGCGAGGTTCGCCGCGGAGGTGAGCCAGTCGCCCTGCCCGACGTTGAACCAGGTTCCGGAGCCGTTGAGCTGCGCCTGGAACCGGCTCACGATGCCGGAGGATACGGAGAGAGAGCCGACCCGCAGGTCGAATTTGCCATCGCGCTGCTCGACCGCGGTCGAAGCGAGGGCCGCGCCGGGGGGCGCCTTGCTCTGCACCGCCCCGGAAGCCGAAGGGGTGCAGAACAGCCCGTTATCGACGTACACCACGTACCGGTAGTCAACACCGTCGGTGGCGCGTTCGTCGATCCATCCTGAGGCGACCGGAGCCGATGCGCCAGACGCGACGCCCGGGTTGGAACTGCCCGGACCGCACGATGACGGGATGCCCGCGTCGGCTCCGAACCGACCGACCGAGTAGACGATATCGCGCGCCCCATTCGGGCTGCCGGTGCCCCAGGTCACCCGAATCTGCCCGGCGGTCCCGTTCACGACGTCGGCGGCCACGCTGACTGAGCTCGGCGGGCCGATCACGGTGACTGCCGCGGAGGAGGTCCTGCGCCAGTCGGCGTCGCTCAGAACGTCGGCCGAATTGCGCGCGTAGACCGTGACCGAGTACTGCGAGCCCGGAACGAGGGCGCCCGATGCGGTCGTGGTGAGGGACGCCGTTGTGGGGCCCGTCGTCGTTTGGAAGTCGACTCCCGGGCCGGAGATCCGAACGACGTACCCTGACACCGGCGTGCCGAGCGTGGGGTTCGCAACGGGCGACCAGGCCACATCGAGCGCGGGCCGGGCGTCGGCGGCCGTCGCGCCGGCCGTGACCGATCGTGGCGCCGCCGGCAGGTAGTCGGCCGTCAACGCGACGCTCTCCGGGCTCGCCGCCGACGCGCCGATGGAGTTCGTGGCGATGACGGAGAACCGGTAGCGGAGGCCCGCCACGAGGTCGGTCAGTTCGCAGCGCTGCGCGGTTCCGCAGTCCTTGCGATAGCTGCCGTGGCTCGTGCTCACCACCTCGTACTTCACGATGGGGGAGTTATTCGACGGCGGTGCCGTGAGGCGCAGCGTCAGCAGCCCCTCCTCGTAGCCACCATCGGCCCGTGCGGGCGCGATCGGCGTGTCGGGCCGGTCCTGCACCGAGATGGTGATCGATCCGAACGCGTACCGGCTGGGATCGCGGGTTGCGTCGGCGACCTGATATTGGAGGTTGGTGTCGATGGGAGCGGCCGTCGCCGACACCGTCACCGACAGCCTCGTTCTCGTCGAATTGGGGGTGACGGTCACTCCCTGCGGCAGCGCCGCGCCGTCGAGCCCGGTTATCGCGACAACGGTCAGTTCCCCTCCCGGGAACGGGTTCGTCGCCTGGTCGTTCGCGAGTACGTCAAGGCTCGTTGTCGTGCCGCGCTCGGCGACGATCGAGTCTGCTGCAGGTTTCGCCAGCGGTCTGGTGGATGCAACGACAGAGAGCTGGATACGTCCGGATTGGCCCGCAGCGAGGTCATCTCGCACTCCGATCGTCAGACCGGTGGAGGTGCCCTTCTGGGTGCCTTCGTTCGCTCGGATGATGAGGTTCGTGCCGCGGATCTCGTAGTCGAACCCGGATGGCGGGGTCGGCCCGGCGCTGTAGGAGATCTCGTCGATGTCGTCCGGGTAAGGGTAGGTCGTGAGGCGGAGCAGGTCGAGGGTCTTCTCCTCCCCCGGTTCGAAGTTGACCGTGCCTCCGGTGAACACCGGTGGCTGGTTCTCGCGCGGGGTCACCCTGATCGGCAGCACGAGCGTCGCACGGCGCCCGTTCGGGTCGTCGATGCTTGTGCCGTCGGTCACCTCGAACGAGATTGAGGCCGGACCGAAGTAGCCGTCGGCCGAAGTGAAGGCGAGGGTGTCCTCGTCGACCACCAGGCTGGCGCCGTTCGCGTTGGTCGCCTGCACCGTTGTCGAGTCGACCAGGCGCACCTTCCGCCCCGCGACGGCGAGCACGTAATCGTTGAGGTCGAACTCGATCCGCGATTCGCTGACGGCGGTCAGTGTGCGCGCCGTGCGGTCAAGCTGCGGGAGTGCGTCGTCGAAGCCGGGAACCCAGACGAAGGCGTAGGCGACAACGGTCGGGTCGTCGGGGTTGGCGACCGAGAATGGGATGATCTGGCGCGAATCGGTGATGGTGATGTTGAGCCGTTTGCCCTGCACCGCCGTCGCGGAGTCGCCGAATCCGGTCAGCAGCGAGAGCTTGAGCGACGACACGTCGCCGTCGGCGAAGAACACGTTCCGCAGCACGTCCACAGTGACCGTGTCGCGGTCAACAATGTCGGAGAGGGTCAGCACGGTGTCCCTCGCGACCGGGTAGGCCGGCGGCGCATCGGGGTCGACGATCACGGTGATGAAGTTGGAGCTCGTGCCGCCGTACGCATTCTCGATCGTGTACACGAGCCCGTATCGACCCGGTTCTGTCGGCGGCGTCACCGTCACGATGTCGTCGATGATCTGGAAGCCGATCTCAGGGCTGTTCGGCTCGACGCTGAGAATGGTCAGCGGGCTTCCGTCCGGATCGGAGTCGTTGGCGAGCACCTGCACCGACACGGACTTGCCCGGCCGGATGAGCACCTCGTCCTCGACCGCGACCGGGTTTCCCGCGTCGCCGGAACGCGGGCTCACGCCGACGCGCACCGTTCCGATGGCCCGCATGCCGAGCGAGTCGATCACCCGGTAGCTAAAGGTGTCGGTGCCAGCTGAATACTCCCCGGCGAGGTAGTCGATGTAGTCGCTGCCGACCTCGGTCACGGCGCCCTTCTGCGGGCTCGTTTCCTGGCCGAGCAGCTGCACGGAGTCGCCATCGGGGTCAATACCGGTGAGGGGGATCTTGATGCGCACAGTCTCGCCGGCGATCACGCGAGCGGTGACCGAGGCGGGCACCGGCGCCGAGTTCGTCGCCGCAACCGATTCCCGTACCGCGATGCGTACCTCGGCCTGGTCGACCTGTCCGTCGGGGCCCGCCACCTCGTAGACGGCGGTGAAGTTGCCGCTGCGCTCGGGTGCCAGGTAGCGCAGCACGTCGCCCGAGGCGAACAGGAGCCCAGATGCGCTCCTCAGGCCCGAGGGAAGCTCTGGGTTGAGCGTCAACTGCTCGCCATCCGGATGGGCGTCGTTGTCGAGTACCGGGATGTCGACCGAGTCCCCCATCCGCACGGTCACGGTGTCGTCAGCGGCGACCGGCGGCTGGAGGGTTGTCGGTCGGGGGATCTCGACGACGGTGATCACGCCGTCGGCACCCGCCAGTCCGTTCGTGACACGGTAGTCGAAGGCGACGGTCCCCTTGAGTGGCGCGGTGAGGGTCACCCGAACATGGCGCTGCTCGAGCACGTCGGCGCTCACGCCAGAGCCGTCGGGCACGTTGGAGACCCCGGTGACGAGCAGGACCCCTCCGGCGGGATCGATATCGGTCGAGGCGACGTCCACGGTCTCACTGCTCAACGTCTTCACAAAGACGGTCTTCGGGATCGTGATCGGCGTGCTGTTCGCATCCGGTCGGGCCTGAACGTCGATCCGTACCGTTCCCGTGACGGTCTGGTCGCCGTCATTGACGACGTATTCAAGGTTGTGGCTACGCACCTGATCACTCGTGAACCGGAACGTGCCCGTCTCGAGACTCGCATCGATCGTGACGCCCGGCCGTGGTGCGACGCTGCTGAGGCGCAGCTCGCCCGTTCCACCACGAACGTGTTCGAGCGGCCTGATGGTCGTCTCCTGACCGGCGTAGCTGAGCACGACGAACGGGTCGGCGATGATCGGCACCTCGCCGGCGGGGCGCACCGACACCGTGAGGCTGCCCGCCCCGATCGCGACACCGTCGGAAACGGCGAGCGACACGGCGCGCAGCTGGCTTGCCGCGCCGCCCTCCTGGAAGTCGACCGCGCCGCTGGGCTTGTGGGTCACAACGTCGGGTGGGACGGTCGACGCCGCGGTGAGGTAAAAGGCATCGCTGTCGGGATCGATCCAGTCGCCCAGCACCGAGGTGGTGACACGGTTTCCTTCAGCAACCATCGCGCGGGTCGTGCGCACCTGCACCGGTGGCGAGTTCTCACCCGGCGACCTGATCGTGACCGTCACGGTCCCCGCGGCGGTTCCGCCGCGGCCGTCGGAGATGGTGTAGCCGAACGTCACGGGGCCCGTCACGTCGTCCAGGAGGGTCAGCTGGATGCGCTGCCGGCTGTCGATGACGTCGAGTCGACCGATGCTCTCCCCGACCGTCCCTACCGTCTCGACAACGAGCACGTCGCCGTTCGGGTCGTAGTCGTTGAGCAGCACAGGGAGCACGTTTGCGCGTCCCGCGCGCGCACCGAATTCGTCGTCGATCGCGATCGGCGGCAGCTGGTTGGCCTCGTACTCGGGAGGCACATCGTCGTTGTTCTCCTCGACCTCCTGCCGCTCCTCGTCCTCGAGAATGAGCTCGTCCCAGTTGTCGATGAGCTCGCCGCGCTGCTGCACCGCCCAGCTGCTGCCGGTCCGAGGATCGTTGAGTACGACCCGGTCGCCGTTCACCGCGAAGGACAGGCGCGCGGCGCTCCGGACGACGGACTCGAGCGGGAGCTCGGTCGGCGCAGTGTCGCCGGCGCAGTCCCGCCACGCGATGCCCGAGCTCCAGGCGGCGAACACACAATCGCCGAGCACGAGTGGCGCCGCCGGGGTGCCCCCATCGCTGTCGGCGACCACCGACGCTCCCTCCTCGGTGAGCGGCACGGACAGGAGCCCGCCGGGGAAGCCGATCAGCACGCTGTCTCCCGTTTGGCTTGGCGACTGCAGGACGGCGTTTCGCGCACCATCGAGAAGCTCGGAGAGGTCCAGCATCCGCCCCTCGATCGAGATCCGACTCGAGGTCGCGTCGAACAGCACCCAGCGTCCGGCGACCGAACTGATGCTGACCTCACTGCCGGGCTGGGCGAAGTCAGCGGGGAACGCCTCTTCGACGGAGTCGCCCGTGGCCGAGTTCACGCGGTACACCTCGCCAGCGTCCGGCGAGTAGAGCAGAAGTGTGCCGTCGGGGCTGACGCTCACCGCCGAGTCGCTGCCGAGGCTCAGTGTCGGCTCGGCCTCTGCGTCGAAGTCGCGCAGGTCACCGACGGGGACCAGCCACACTTCACCGGTCCGGTTCGCGTGAATGACAACGGTCTCGCCTGCGAGGTGCAATTCGGGGCCCTCCGGCGGGAGGGGCACGCTGTCGCTCACCTCAGCGGTCGCGGCGTCGACAATGTCGACCTTGCTGTTCGCGCGGTCGAACAGGAGCACCGTGCGTCCGGCCTGGATGACGTCGAGTTCTGGTCCGCTGCCCTCAACAACGGTGTCGAGCGCGAGGATCTCGGTGTTGGCTCTGCCGATCACCTGCTCGGAGGAGTTGGCGACCCACACCGACCCGTCGCCCAGGTCGATCCGTTGCGCCTCGTAGCCTCCGGACACCACGGCGAGTCCCGCGACAACGGCGGCGATCAGCGAGGCGCTCGTCGCGGTCACGAAGAGAGACCGGTGGCTCGCCAGCCAGCGCCTAAACACGGTGCGCCCTCACGATTCGAGGACCACGCACTTCTCGACGCTCGACGCGCCGGTCTTCCCGTCGCGATTGACGGTGACCGTGATGCAGACCCGGTCGCCCTCGGATGCCATAATCGAGAACTCGCGCCGGGTCTGGATGATCGGCTGCCGGCCCGCCATGGAGATCTGGTACGAGTCGGAGGGCAGCAGCCCGGGGTCCGGCCAGGCGAATTCGACCGAGTCGTTCGCGGCCTTCGCGTCTATGTCGACCACGACGGGGATCGCTCCCGCGTTCGCCTGCACCAGGCTGGTCGTCACGATCGCGCCGAGACCGATGACAAGCACGGCGGCGGTAACGAGAAAGATCGCGACCCAACGGAACGTGCGCTTCGTGGCGGGGGAGATTGTGCCGGTGCTGCGGCCGCGCTGTGACGATGAGGAGCTCAGAATGGTGCCGACGGCGGCGTATTCGGAGTCAGGCTCGGCTGCGGACGAGCGGCGACGACGACGGCGCGCGGCGGTCGACGACCCGGCTCCGGCGACCCCGCGGATGCGCGTGCGTTCCTCGAGATCCGACATCGACGACAGCGCCCAGTCGTCCACGGCAACCTCGATCGGTGTTTGGAGTACCCCGAGTTCCGTCTCAACGGCCTGGATCTCACGGACAAGCTCGAGGATGGTGCGCTGGCGGGACTCCGGGCGGCGGGACATGCCGCGCTGCAGCGCGCGCTCGAGACGCGCCGGCACATCGGGTCGCCCGATCGGCTGAACTTTGGCCCGATTAATGCGTGCCATGAGGTCGGTGGACTTGTTCGAATCTCCCGGTACCTCGAATGGCGACCGGCCCGCGAGCAGCGTATAGACGGTCGCCGCGAACGACCACACCTCCGACTCGATGGTTCCCGGTGTCTCGTCGTCGAGCACCTCGGGCGCCGACCACGGGATCGACATGCCGACGGCCTCCTGGTTCTCCGCCTCGCCGAGGGTCGACGCGATGCCGAAGTCGGACAGCACCGGGTGCCCGTAGGCCGTGAGGAGGATGTTCGACGGCTTGATGTCGCGGTGCAGCACCCCGGCGCGGTGCGCGGTCTCGATGGCACTGCCGATTTTGACGGCGATGCGCAGGATCTCGGGCACGGGGATCCGCTCGCGCCGGTAGCGGTCGCTCAGTCCGGACGAGCAGAACTCCATCACCAGGTAGGGACGGCCGTCGGACGACACGCTCGCCTGGTACACGGTGAGGATCGAGGGGTGTGCGCTCAACTGGGCCATCAGGTTCGCCTCGGCCTGGAACATGTGCCGGACCTGCTCGTTGACGACCTCACTGAGCATCACCTTCACGGCGACCTGCCGTCTGGGCATGTTCTGCTCGTAGAGGAAGACGTCGGCGAATCCACCGGAACCCAGAACGTGCACGTGGGCGAAGCCGGGAAGCACCGGAGGGGGCGAGGGGAGGCGCCTGGCCATGATGCCCCCTCGTGTGGTCAAAATCGGTTGAGTGGCCACGTCGCCGTGCGCTGCTCAGAGCTGTGATTCTACCAGCGGGTGCCCTCTGGGACACGGAGGCTGGGCGGCTCACGGCCACCCGTTTCACCCCCAATAGTGGTCGCAGCCGGGCCGGCCTCAGGCTGTGGCGGCATCCCGACGCGGGATCGTGTTCTCCAGCGGCACCTCGTCGGGGGACTCGACGACGTCGACGATCACGAGCGTGATGTTGTCGCGGCCGCCCGCCGCGAGGGCGGCGTCGACGAGGGTGGTGGCTGTTTCCTGGGGCCCGAATCCGGCGCTCAGCATCTCGCGCAGCGCTGCATCGTTCACCTCGCGCGTGAGACCGTCAGAGCAGATGAGCAGCCGCAGACCGGTGCGCGCCGGAAGCATCCACAGGTCCGCCATCGGCTCCGCGTTGAACCCGACGGCGCGGGTGATGATGTTGGCGTCGGGGTGGAACTCGGCCTGGTCCTGCGCCAGCAGCCCGGCGTCGACGAGTTCCTGAACGACGGAGTGATCGACCGTGACCTGGGTCAGCTCGCCGTCGGCGAGCTGATAGACGCGGGAGTCGCCGATGTTGAAGACCGCCCAGTACGGCTCGCCATCGACGAGTGTGAGCACCGCCCCCGTCGCCGTCGTACCGACCCCGAGGTCGTCGTCGTCGGCCGCGAGGGTGATGTCAGCCGTCGCGATCCGCAGCGCCGTCATGATCTGCTCGGGCTCGCCGAAGCCGCTGGCACCTTCATCCGCGAGTCGCTGCACAACCGCCGCGCTCGCGACGTCACCTGAGGCGTGCCCGCCCATGCCGTCGGCGACGACGAAGAATGGGGCCTCGGCGAGGAAGCTGTCCTCATTCAGGGCGCGTTTGCGCCCGATATCGGTCGCCGCACCCCACGACAAGCCGACGCTGTGCCCAAGCCTGCCGGGGATGCTGAGGGAGTGCCGAGCTTCGCTGCGACCGATCTGTGTCACGGGGACAGCCTTTCAAATGATTCCAGGTCACGGGCGAGCAGACGCCCGATCGGCATTATCTCCACGAGGTTATCGTCCCCGAGGTCGAGCGTGGTGCCGGGGGCGACAACCAGTGACCCGCCTGCATGCAATGTGAACTGAGGCATTCCGGGCACGGTGATCACCGTACCGTTGGTTGAACGCATATCCGTCACGATGACGGATGTGCCGTCTTGGCGTAACTCCACGTGAGTGGCCGAAACTTCCCGCCGCGGCGAGTGCACCCGCACGAATCTCGGCATCACGGCAGTCGCAACCCGCGGTGGACGTGGGTCCCTGCCGATCAGCACCGGAACGTCGAGCGAAATTGGATCGGCCGAATTGAGGCTGAACCGATACCGCGCCGGGGCGGAAAGCTCCGGTTGGGCGGCGATGTCCTCCACGGCGCGCGCGCGAGACCGACTGGAAGCCCTCCCGTCAGCCGGCAGGACGAGCGGCGGCGGCGACTTCACGATCGTGTCATCGTCCGGTCTCGCAAACGGCTCGACCGGCGAAAGCGACGGCCTGATGACCGTGTCAGCAAAATCGTCGTCGTCCATAGGAACAGCCTACGTTCGCCGGGGCACCAGTGGCCGAGGTAGCTCATTACGTACCTGATGCGGGTGTTGATCCACACGCGTCCGACGTTCAGGTGTTCGGCGAATCGCATAGCGCGACCGTGGTCCTTCGTCCAGACCGACGATGCGAGGCCCTACTCCGCGCCGTTGGCCCAGGCGAGCGCCTGCGCTTCGTCGGTGAACTTCTGCACGGTGATGACGGGGCCGACGACCGAGGCGATGCGGCCAACTTCGGGACCTCCATCCCCGCCCGGACGGAGCCGGTGATCGACACCATTTGCGATCTCGGCGAACTGCTGGGCGCGGGACTTCCTCGCATCCGCGATGCGAAACAGCGCAAGCTGGCGCTGGGAGGGAGTGGACAGGGACGATCACGTCGAGAAAACCAGGCGAGAATTGCCACTGATTTAGTCGAAATATACAACCCGCGGTGCGGATTCACTTGCCGAGAGTGCACTTCACTGACAGAATCGGAGCATGACGTCCACGAGCAGAACGACCCCGGCGAGGCCGGTTCAGCTCGATGACGTCTCGAAGGCGATCATCGAGCAACTTCAGACCGATGGACGGCGCTCCTATGCCGAGATCGGCAAAGCCGTGGGCCTCAGCGAAGCCGCAGTGCGGCAACGGGTTCAGAAGCTCACCGATTCCGGGGTGATGCAGATCGTCGCGGTCACCGACCCGATGCAACTGGGTTTTTATCGCCAAGCGATGATCGGCGTGCGCGTCACGGGCGACACCACGCGTGTCGCCGAAGCGCTCAGCTCGATCTCCGCCGTCGACTACGTCGTACTTACCGCAGGAAGTTTCGACATCCTCGCGGAAATCGTGTGCGAGAACGACGACCAGCTCATTGATCTGCTCAATAAGGAGATCCGAAGGATCGATGGCGTGCAGTCCACCGAGACCTTCGTTTATTTGCGACTGCAGAAACAGTTCTATAACTGGGGAACTCGGTAATCATGACGACGACAGAAACTCCAATCTCCGAGGGAGTCCACACGCTGCTGCCGACGGTCGAAGCCGACCTTCAGCAGAAGGCCAAGGACCACCTCTGGATGCACTTCACCCGCCAGTCGGTGATGGAGGACGGCCACGGCGTTCCGATCATCGTGAAGGGCGAGGGCCACCACATCTGGGACAGCCGCGGCCGCAAGTACATCGACGGGCTCAGCGGACTCTTCGTGGTGAACGCCGGGCACGGGCGCAAGCGCCTCGCCGAGGTCGCGGCCAAGCAGGCCGAGGAACTCGCGTTCTTCCCACTCTGGTCCTATGCGCATCCTGCCGCCATTGAACTCGCCGACCGCATAGCCGACTATGCGCCGGGTGACCTCAATCGGGTCTTCTTCTCTACGGGTGGCGGTGAGGCGGTCGAGACCGCCTTCAAACTCGCGAAGTACTACTGGAAGCTCCAGGGTCGCGGCACCAAGCACAAGGTGATCTCGCGAAGCGTCGCCTATCACGGCACCCCTCAGGGCGCCCTCGCCATCACCGGCATCCCGGCGATGAAGGAGATGTTCGAGCCGGTGACCCCCGGCGGGTTCCGCGTTCCCAACACCAACTTCTACCGGGCCCCGGAGCACGGCGACGACCTGAACGTCTTCGGGCAGTGGGCGGCGAACCGTATCGAGGAGATGATCCTCTTCGAGGGTCCCGAGACGGTCGCCGCGGTGTTCCTCGAGCCGGTGCAGAACAGCGGCGGCTGCTTCCCGCCGCCCCCCGGCTACTTCGCGCGCGTGCGCGAGATCTGCGACCAGTACGACGTGCTGCTCGTGGCCGACGAGGTCATCACGGCCTTCGGCCGCATCGGCAATATGTTCGCGTCGACGACCTACGGCATCGAACCGGACATGATCACCTGCGCGAAGGGGATGACCAGCGGATACTCCCCCATCGGCGCGACGATCGTGAGCGAGAAGATCTACGAGCCGTTCAAGCACGGCGACACCGCGTTCTACCACGGCTACACGTTCGGCGGGCATCCGGTGTCGTCCGCTGTGGCCCTTGCGAATCTCGACATTTTCGAGGAGGAGGGGCTCAACGAGAACGTGCGCGAGAACTCGCCGATCTTCCGCGCCACCCTCGAGAAGCTGCTCGACCTGCCGATCGTCGGCGACGTGCGCGGTGACGGCTACTTCTTCGGTATCGAGCTCGTCAAGGACAAGGCCACCAAGGAGACCTTCGACGACGACGAGTCGGAGCGCCTGCTGCGCGGCTTCATGTCGAAGGCGTTGTTCGAGGCCGGGCTCTACTGCCGTGCCGACGACCGCGGCGACCCCGTGGTGCAGCTCGCTCCCCCGCTGACGATCGGACCGAAGGAATTCGACGAGATCGAGAGCATCCTGCGCGGCGTACTGACTGAGGCATGGACCCTCATCTGACCCGCGATTACCGCGGCCTGTCGTTCTGGCACGACACCGTTCCAGACGGCCTGGAGCGGCGCCCACCGCTCGATGGCGACATCCACACGGATGTCGCCATCATTGGCGGCGGCCTGACCGGCCTCTGGACCGCGCACTACCTGCTGGCCCGGAACGATCGCCTCACCATCACCGTGATCGAGAAGGAGATCGCGGGCTTCGGTGCTTCCGGCCGCAACGGCGGATGGTGCAGCTCCCTGTTCCCGAGGTCCACGGTGTCGCTCGAGCGTGCTCACGGACGCGCGGCGGCGGTTGCGATGCGTCGGGCGATGATCGATACGGTCGACGAGGTCGGGCGCGTCACCGCCGCCGAGGGCATCGACTGCCACTTCGTCAAGGGCGGAACTCTCGCTTTCGCGCGTTCTGCCGCGCAGCTTCGATCGGCGAGGGCCGAGGTCGAGGAGGCCGCGCGGTACGGCGTCGACGCGCTCGAACTACGCGAGGCTGGCAGTGGTGACGCGGGCGCCACGGGCGATGTCCTTCTCGGCGCCGCCGGGGCACTCGGGGCGGTCCTCGACCCGGCCTGCGCCCGCGTGCATCCGGCCAGGCTCGTGCGGGGGCTCGCGGCCTCGCTGGAGAGGCGCGGGGTGCACATCGTCGAGGGCACCGAGGTAGAGGCGTACTCGCAGGGCGCTGTCCGCACGACGTGCGGCACGGTATTTGCGCCGGTCATCGTGCAGGCGACCGAGGGGTACGGCGCGACGATTGGCCAGTCGCACCGCGACATCCTGCCGCTCTATTCGCTCATGATCGCCACCGAACCGCTGCCAGACGAGTTCTGGCACCACGCCGGCATCGCCCACGGCCAGACGTTCACAGACTTCCGCCACCTGCTCGTCTACGGGCAGCGTACCGCCGACAACAGGTTCGCGTTCGGCGGCCGCGGTGCCAGGTACCACTGGGGAAGCGCCGTGAGCGACGGGTACGACCACTCGCCGAAGGTGTTCGAGCACCTGCGGCGCACCCTCGTCGACCTGTTCCCGGGGGCCGCGGACGCCGCCATCACACACCGTTGGGGCGGTCCGCTCGGCGTACCGCGCGACTGGCACGCGAGTGTGCGGTTCGACCCGGCGACGGGCCTCGGCTCGGCGGGAGGTTACGTCGGCGACGGGCTGAGCACCACCAATCTCGCCGGGCGCACCCTCGCCGACCTGATTACCGGCACCGACTCGAGCCTCGTGCGCCTTCCCTGGGTCGGTCACCAGTCACCTCGGTGGGAGCCGGAACCGATTCGCTTCGCCGCAGCGAACGCCGGCCTGCTCGCAATGGGCATTGCCGATGTCGAGGAGCGACTGACCGGGCGGCCGTCCCTCGCCGCCCGGGTGATGGGACCGCTCGTCGGGCACTGACCGCGGCCGACCAGCGCGACGACGGGCGCTGACGGCGGCGAGCCTCCGCGACAACAGCCTCACCGCGTCTCCTCGTCGTCGGGGATGGCGAAGGCCCACTCGGGGAGGTAACCGGCCTCGAGCATCGAGCGAAGAAGCTCCGCCAAACCGTAGTTCGCGTCGATTCGCTCCGCTTCGCCGACGAACCTTCCCGCGAGCGAACTCTTACCCAGCGCCCAGTTGAACCACGCGAGCTGGCACAGCAGCGGCGGCCTCATTGACCGGGGGGCGCGAGCAGCGAGTGCCTTCACGAGCGCGATCGCCGCTCGCACCCTCGGGACGTCGGGCCGCGGCCCATCACCCCACATGAGCGGCGCGGCGAGAAACTCGGCCGGGTCCTCGCCGGCGAAGTAGCGCTGGTTTTCATCGAGCGCCAGCTCTCCCACCTCGAGTCCGAAGGCCCACTGAAGCATCACCACGTCGCGCATCATGGGCGATTGAAGATACAGGATGAGCACTGCCGCGGCGCGGTCATCGATCGAGTCTGGAGTCAGCTGCAGCATGTCTTCAGCAAAGCCGGGCAGCCAACCGGATCTGGGCAGGTCGGCGTCGTCGGCGTCGCCTGCGCCGCTTGCGTCATAGGCGTCGGCGGCGTACGCGTCGTTCGAGTCGTCGCCATAACCGTCACCCGCGAACAGGTCATCCAGCTCGCTGTCGTCCCGCCCGTCGGACTCGTCGTCGGGATCGTCGTCGGACTCGTCGTCGGGATCGTCGTTGTGGTACATCTCCTCGAACCCATCGGTGCCGCTGTCGTACCGATCCGGGCGGCCGCCACCATGCTCCCGTTCGAACGTCCCCGGTTCGATGAGCTCGGGACCGATGAGCTCGGGACCGATGAGTTCTGACTCGATAAGCTCTGAGCCGATCAGGGCAGGCTCCGCGGCGTTCGTGACGGTGCGATCGCCGGGCGTCCCGACGTACTCGCGAAGTCCTGCCACCAGCCGCGCGACCCGCTCCTGTGTCACGAGGTCGACTGTCGGCAACTCGCTCCCCGCGTCAACCGGCCCCAGTTCCTTCCGTAGTTCCCGCGGGATGGCGACATTGACAGGGGAAGACTCGATCGCAGCGAGCGGGCGGCCCCCACGCGGAGGATTCTCGTCAAGATAAGACCCCCACCCGTCCTCCGCAACGCAGAGCGCGTCGCGGACTAGAAACCCGGCGGTTCTGGCGCGATCGACGAGTGCCCGGACAAACTCGGCGTGCGGGATGCTCGCGGCACCGGCGAACCTCGCGTCGGTATAGACGACGGGCACGACGGCATCCGCTCCCCTCACCTTGCACAGAATCCCGACGAGCCGACCCGCGACGGCGCCGTAGCCCAGCCCGGTATCTGGGTCGGGCGCGGTTTCCAGATTTTCGCCAGCATCCACATCGGGCACAGTGAAGCGCATCGCGGCGCAGGTGCGGTTGCCGCGGAAGGCGACAATCATGACGCTGTTGCGCGGGCGGAAGCCCGCGAGCTGGGGAACGAGGGCGAGGAAGTCCTCCGGACGCTGGGTCTTCACGACGGTTGCCATGCACGGAGTCTTCCGCGAGGCGCGGCCGCAGAACGCCCGCCCGATCAGGGCCGTGCAGAACGCCTTCGCCAACGCCCTCGGGAGGAGAGGCTAGTCGAACATTGCCGTGATCTCGTCGACCTCCGCCGTGGACGGCTCCCACGAGGTCGAGGCCCACGCGTTCTGCTCGATCTGCTCCGGCTTCGTCGCGCCCGCAATGACACTCGTGAGCGCCGGCTGGGCCAGCAGCCAGGCGAACGTCGCCTCGATCATGTCGATGCCGCGGTCGGCACAGAACTGCGCGTAGCGATCCATGGCGTCCCAGGGGGCGCTCTCGAGCAGATGCGGTCGCGTGTGCATGATCCGGCTGTCGGCGGGGCCGCCCTGCCGGGTGAACTTGCCCGTGAACAGTCCGTTGTAGAGCGGGAAGAAGGGGAGGAAGCCGAGGCCGAACTTGCGCACCGCTGGCAACACCTCGCGGTCGGCATCCCTCACGATCAGGCTGTACTCGTGCTGCGCGGAGATGAATTTCGGATGCTCGTGCAGCTGCGCCACGTATTCGGCCTCGGCGATCTCCCAGCCGGCGAGGTTCGAGTGGCCGATATAGCGGATCTTGCCCTCGGCGACGAGGTCGTCGAGCACGTCGAGAGTCTCCTCGATCGGGGTGAGGGGGTCCGGCACGTGCAGCTGGTACAGGTCGATCCACTCGGTCTGCAGGCGGCGGAGGGAGGCCTCCACCGCGAGGCGAACGTAGCGACGAGAGCCGCGCGCACCCCAGTCGGGCCCGTTGGCTCCCTGCATGTCCATCCCGAACTTGGTCGCGAGCACAATGTCCCCGCGGCGTTTGCCGAGCGAGTTGCCCATAAGCGTCTCGCTGAGACCGCGCTCGGCACCGTAGATATCGGCCGTGTCGAACAGCGTGACGCCCGCGTCGATGGCCGCGTGGATAACGGCGTCAGTGCCCTGCTGCGTCTCGGTCGCCGTGCGGAGACGGCCGAAGTTGTTGCAGCCGAGCCCGATCGTCGAGACGATGAGTCCGGAGCGGCCGAGGTTGCGGTAGTCGATTTCTGGCATTTTCCCAGACTAGATCGTCCGGAGTGCTCCTCCCCAGTGGCTGCCGTACGACTTGGTCCACCCGATGTCCGAAAGCCGCCGGAGCGAGCCGGATGCCGCAGCTACAGTCGTTTCATGACCAGAGCACCCACCACGAGCATCCCGACGCTCGACGAGGCGACCGCTCCCCCGCCCGCCGCGGTCTCCGCACCTGTCCACCTCCTTCGCGTCGATAGCCCGATCGGGCGCCTCGAGATCACCGCCGACGAGCACGCGATCACGTCGCTCGCTATCGAGCGCGACGGTCACTTGCCCCATGACCAGCGCACCGAGTCGTCCAACGCGGTCCTCGAGTCAGCCGCAGCCCAGCTTGCCGAGTACTTCGCAGGCGAACGTCACGACTTCGACCTCCCCCTCAACCTCGCCGGTACACAATTCCAGCGGGCGGTCTGGGCCGAACTCGCGCGGCTGAAGTTTGGCGACGTCTCCTCCTATGGGGCGATCGGACTCGCGACCGGCCGCCCGACGGCGGGGCGCGCGGTGGGCGGCGCGATCGGCGCCAACCCGGTGCCGATCATCATCGGGTGCCACCGGGTTCTCGCCGCCAATCGCAAGATCACCGGCTACAGCGGCGGCCGCGGCATCCCGACCAAGGTCTGGCTGCTCGATCACGAGTCGATCGCGCACCTGTGACCGCCAAGAACCAGCTAGGGCCCTCCTGGCCATGAGCGGCACCAGCCCACAAATACCTGACACACCCATGAGCGTCGTTACCGATGAGGAAGGGATAGTGCGCTGCGCCTGGAGCGGCCGCGACGCCGAGTACCGCCGCTATCACGACGAGGAGTGGGGGGTTCCTCTGCATGGCGATCGGCCGCTGTTCGAGAAGCTCAGTCTGGAGGGATTTCAGGCCGGACTCTCCTGGATTACAATTCTGCGACGCCGTGCGACCTTCCGCCATGCGTTCGCCGATTTCGATATCGACGTAGTGGCCGAACTGTCCCCTTCCGATGTCGAGAGACTCTTGCTCGATCCTGGCATCATCCGCAACCGGGCGAAGATCGACGCCACGATCTCCAACGCACGCATCACCCGGGAGCTCGTGCGCGACGACCCCGGCGCCCTCGATCGGTTGCTCTGGTCCTTCGCACCCGATCGCCGCGCGCGCCCGCCCCACGCTCTCGACGTTCCGGCAGTCACGGTGGAGTCGAACGCAATGAGCAAGGCCCTGCGCGGCCACGGATACCGCTTTGTCGGGCCAACGACCCTCTACGCGCTCATGCAGTCGTCCGGAATGGTCGACGACCACGTGGAGGGCTGCTGGCGCGCTGTCGCTGAGCAGGGTTACTGAGCAGGGGCCCTGAGCAGGCGCTTGAGTGCCGCCCACTAGTCAGCGTTTCGCCGCGAAGACCTGCTCGACCTCGAGCTCGAGCTCGCCCGGCGCACCGAGCGTCAGACGGATGCCACAGCTCCGCGCCCACTCGATCAGCGAGACGGCATCCGCATGGTCCTGTCTCGCCTCGAGCAGGGCACGCACGAATTCGCCCTTGCCCTTCTTGTTGAAGTGGTTGATGGCCCGCTTCTGGCCGTCGACCCCCGCGGCCACGACCCTCAGGAAGTAACTCTCGGCCCGCACCGGCACGGGTCCCAACGCAACGTAGGCCTCCGAACGGAGATCGAGGATAAGCCCGTCGTGCCGTTCAAGCTCTGCGGCAATCGACGCGCTCCACAGCGATCGCAGCTTCAGCCCCGGTAGCCGGGAGTCATGCGAGAGCCGGTAGGCGGGGATGGGGTCACCGGCGCCAAGGAGGCCAAAGAGGGCGGAGTGGATGACCACGCTCGACCGTGCCAACGAGCGCGCCGTTGGCGACAGCGTCGCGGCATCCAGCGCGTCGTAAAGCACACCCGTATAGCGGTCAATGGCCTCCATCACGGGCGAATGGGCGAGACTTCTGTTGCGCTCGAGCTCCCCACGCTGGGTGGGGCCAAGCCGCAGTGCCGCCGCCATCGCATCCGGATCCAGCGCCAAAGCGCTCGTCGCGTCGAGGGCCGCAGCGCGCGAAGCGGTAAGCCGCTGGTAGCTGAGCCGGGACAGATCGAGGGCGCTATGGTCTCCGCCGTCGCGCTTGGTCTCCGACGGCGGAAGCAGTAGGAGCATCAGCCCGTGAGGAAAGCGAGTGCCGCCTCGACGTTCGACTCCACGCTGTGCGAGGTGTCGAGCCTCAGCCGCGGGGCGGCAGCGCTCTGCCCGTGCCACGCGGAATAGTCCTCGAGACTCTGCTCCACCGCATGTCGGTTCGGTTCGGCGAGGTGGGGCAGTTTCGCGGCCCGCGCGGCGAGCCGCTTGAGGTGCAGCTCTCCGTCGGAGCACATGACTTCGACGAACCTCAGCTCAACTCCCTGCCGCGCGGCGAGGCCGACCCACTGCTCCCTCGCCGGCTCGACGGCGTTGACAGCGTCGACGACAATGCTGTGCCCGGCGGAAAGCACGGACTCGGCGAGCGTCTCGGCGACGAGGTAGGCCGCGAGGCCGGTTGGCTGATCGCTGTCGATTCCCGCGGTCAGGATCGCCGCTTCGATCGGATCGACCGAGACGACGGCGGCACCGAGCCGCGCGCCGATGTGTCCGGCAATCGTGCTCTTGCCGGTTCCCGGCAGTCCCGCCATCGCGATCAGCATCGCCGGACCGTCAGCCCTCGACCAGTTCCGCTGAGCGTGCCACGATCGTCACGGTGTCGTGCTCGACCGAGAGAAATCCGTCGTCCGCTTTCGCGCGAACCGAGCCGCCCCCGGCCACGGTGAGGCGAACCTCACCGCTGGCCAGGATAGCAAGCACCGGCTCGTGGCCCGGCAGGATTCCGATTTCGCCCTCGGTCGTCCGCGCAACGACCATCGACGCCGTGCCCGACCAGATTTCTTGGTCGGCCGAGACGACGCTCACAGTGAGATCGGCCACGTTAGTCGTTTTCCTTCTGGATCTGAGCCCACTTCTCTTCGACGTCGGAGATGCCACCGACGTTGAAGAAGGCCTGCTCAGCAACACTGTCGAAGTCGCCCTTGACGATCGCGTCGAATGACTCGATCGTCTCCTTGAGGGGAACGGTCGAACCCTCGACACCCGTGAACTTCTTCGCCATGTAGGTGTTCTGCGAGAGGAACTGCTGAATGCGGCGGGCGCGGGAGACGGTGATCTTGTCTTCTTCAGAGAGCTCGTCGACACCGAGGATCGCGATGATCTCCTGCAGCTCCTTGTTCTTCTGCAGGATCGACTTGACGCTCGTCGCCACGCGGTAGTGGTCCTCGCCCAGGTAACGGGGGTCGAGGATGCGGCTCGTGGAGGTGAGCGGGTCGACGGCGGGGTACAGGCCGCGCGAGGCGATCTCGCGGCTCAGTTCCGTGGTCGCGTCGAGGTGGGCGAAGGTGGTCGCCGGTGCCGGGTCGGTGTAGTCGTCAGCAGGCACGTAGATGGCCTGCAGCGACGTGATCGAGTGACCGCGGGTCGAGGTGATGCGCTCCTGGAGCACGCCCATCTCGTCCGCGAGGTTTGGCTGGTACCCGACGGCGGAGGGCATGCGGCCCAGAAGGGTCGACACCTCGGAACCAGCCTGCGTGAAGCGGAAGATGTTGTCGATGAACAGCAGCACGTCCTGCTTCTGCACGTCGCGGAAGTACTCCGCCATCGTCAGCGCCGACAGGGCGACGCGAAGACGCGTTCCCGGCGGCTCGTCCATCTGGCCGAAGACGAGGGCGGTCTTGTCGAAGACGCCCGCCTCCTCCATCTCGGCGATGAGATCGTTGCCCTCACGGGTACGCTCACCGACTCCGGCGAACACCGACACACCACCGTGGTCCTGCGCAACACGCTGGATCATCTCCTGGATGAGCACGGTCTTGCCGACACCGGCACCACCGAACAGACCGATCTTTCCACCCTGCACGTACGGGGTCAGAAGGTCGATGACCTTGATGCCGGTCTCGAAGAGCTCGGTCTTCGACTCGAGCTGGTCGAATGCGGGGGGCTTGCGGTGGATCGGCCAGCGCTCGGTGATCTCGAACGACTCGCCGTTGACCTTGCCGTCGGCGTCGGCGTTGAGCACCTCGCCGATGACGTTGAACACCTTGCCCTTGGTCACATCGCCGACGGGGACTGAGATCGCCTCGCCGGTGTCACGCACCTCCTGGCCGCGGACGAGTCCGTCGGTGGGCTTGAGCGCGATGGCACGGACGAGGTCGTCGCCGAGGTGCAGCGCGACCTCCAGGGTGATCTCGGTCGAGCTGTCGCCGATCGTGATCGTCGTCTTCAGGGCGTTGTAGATCTCCGGGATCGAGTCATGCGGAAACTCGATGTCGACGACCGGGCCGGTGACGCGGGCGATACGCCCGACGCCGGCAGTCTTCGTCGAGGCCGACGCAATTGCGGTGTCAGTCATGGCTTCTCTCTTCTCGTTCTCTCTACTTCTTGGACGAGGCGAGGGCGTCTGCGCCGCCCACGATCTCGGAAATCTGCTGGGTGATCTCGGACTGGCGAGCATTGTTCGCCAACCGGGTGTACGTGGTGATGAGCTTGTCCGCGTTGTCGCTTGCCGACTTCATCGCCTTCTGGGTCGCGGCGTGCTTCGCGGCAGCGGACTGCAGCATCGCGTTGAAGATCCGGCTTTCGATGTACACGGGCAGGAGCGCGTCGAGTACATCACCGGCATCCGGCTCGAATTCGTACAGCGGGAGCGGCTCGTTGTCGTCGGGCGCCTCGACCCCTTCGACGACCTCGAGGGGAAGCAGCCGCACGACCTCGGGGACCTGCACCATCATGCTCACGAAGCGGTTGTAGACGATGTGGATCTCATCCACGCCGCCCTCGCTCGCGCTCTGCAGGAAACGCTTAACGACCGCGTCGCCGATCTCCTTCGCCGTCGAGAACTCGGGGTTGTCGGTCCCACCGGTCCACTCCCGCTCCGCGTCACGCTTGCGGAACTTGAAGTAGCCGACGGACTTGCGACCGACGAGGTAGTAGACGACGTCCTTGCCCTGATGGCGCAGGAGGGCGGTGAGTTCTTCCGCCTCCCGCAGCACGTTGGAGTTGAACGCTCCCGCGAGACCGCGGTCGGAGGAGAAGATGACGATCGCGGCACGCTCGATCACCTCCGGCTCGGTCGTCAGCACGTGGTCGACGTTGGAGAACGTCGCTACCGCCGAGACGGCACGCGTGACAGCGCGCGAGTACGGTCCGGAGGCCGCTACGCGTTGCTGAGCCTTCTGGATCCGCGAAGCGGAGATGAGCTCCATGGCCTTCGTGATCTTTTTGGTCGTCTGGGCCGACTTGATCTTCTGCCGGTAGACGCGGACTTGCGATCCCATATCAGCGGCGACCCTTGACGATCTTCTCCTGGTTGACCTCTTCTTCCGGGAGCTCCTCGAACACCTCGCGACCGACGGATGCGAGCGGCTTGCCCTCACCCGTCTGGAACTCGAGCTTGAACTTGTCGATCTGCTCGGTGAGCGCACTGACGGTGTCGTCGGAGAGCACGTTCGACTCGCGCAGCGTCGTCAGGATGTCAGTGTTGCGACCGAGGAAGTCGAGCAGTTCACGCTCGAACCGCAGGATGTCGGGAACCGGCACCTCGTCGAGCTTGCCGTTCGTCCCGGCCCAGATCGAGACAACCTGCTCCTCGACGGGGTACGGCGAGTACTGCGGCTGGCGCAGCAGCTCGGTGAGCCGGGCCCCACGGGCAAGCTGACGACGGCTCGCCGGGTCGAGGTCGGACGCGAACATCGCGAACGCCTCGAGGGAGCGGTACTGGGCGAGCTCAAGCTTGAGCGTTCCAGAGACCTTCTTGATCGACTTCACCTGCGCGTCGCCACCGACTCGAGAAACCGAGATACCCACGTCGACCGCGGGACGCTGGTTGGCGTTGAAGAGGTCGGACTGCAGGAAGATCTGGCCGTCGGTGATCGAGATCACGTTGGTCGGGATGTAGGCCGAGACGTCGTTCGCCTTGGTCTCGATGATCGGGAGTCCCGTCATCGAGCCAGCGCCGAGCTCGTCGGACAGCTTCGCGCAACGCTCCAGCAAGCGGGAGTGCAGGTAGAAGACGTCACCGGGGTACGCCTCGCGTCCCGGCGGGCGGCGCAGCAGCAGCGACACGGCGCGGTAGGCCTCGGCCTGCTTGGACAGGTCGTCGAAGATGATCAGAACGTGCTTGCCGGCGTACATCCAGTGCTGGCCGATGGCCGAGCCGGTGTACGGGGCAAGGTACTTGAAGCCGGCGGGGTCCGAGGCGGGGCTCGCGACGATCGTCGTGTACTCCATTGCTCCGGCATCCTCGAGCGCAGCCTTGATGCCGGCGATCGTCGATCCCTTCTGGCCGATGGCGACGTAGATGCAGCGAACCTGCTTGTTGACGTCGCCGGACTCCCAGTTGGCCTTCTGGTTGATGATCGTGTCGAGCGCGATGGCCGTCTTACCGGTCTGGCGGTCGCCGATGATCAGTTGTCGCTGGCCGCGGCCGATCGGGATCATGGCGTCGATTGCCTTGATTCCGGTCTGCATGGGCTCGTGCACGCTCTTGCGCTGCATGACGCCGGGCGCCTGGAGCTCGAGGGCTCGACGTCCCTCCGAGGCGATCGCACCGAGTCCGTCCATGGGTTCACCCAGCGGATCGACAACGCGACCGAGATAGGCGTCTCCCACGGGCACCGACAGCACTTCGCCGGTGCGGGTAACCTCCATGCCCGCTTCGATGCCGGTGAACTCGCCAAGCACAACAACACCGATCTCGTTCTCGTCCAGGTTCTGCGCGAGTCCAAGCGTGCCATCGGCGAATTTGATGAGTTCGTTAGCCATCACGCCGGGGAGTCCCTTGACGTGCGCGATTCCGTCTCCCGCGTCGGTGACGTAACCGACTTCGGTCGTCGCCGCCTTGCTGGGGTCGTAGGCCTTGACGAATTCCTTGAGAGCATCGCGAATCTCATCGGGGCTGATGGTGAGGTCTGCCATTGTGTTCCTTACTCCTGAAGTGGGCACACGCGCTAGCGAGCGAGTTGAAGTCTGAGGTCGTTGAGCTTTGTCGCGACGCTGCCGTCGATGACATCGCCGCCAATCTGCACGCGCACGCCGCCAATGAGATCGGCGTCGATTCGCGAATTGATGCGCAGCTGTCGTCCGTACCGCACGGCGAGCTGGGCACCGAGGCGTTCGAGTTGCTCTGCAGCGATGGGTGTGGCGGAGATGACAGTTGCCACCAGTAGCCCGGCCTGGTCGGCGACAACCGATGTCGCGAAGCGAAGGAGCTCACCGATGCGTCGCCCGCGCGGTTGACGCACAAGATGTCTCAGGATCGCGACAGTCTGGTCGCTCGCCTTACCGTTGAGCAGGTTGCCGACGAGCTGTGCTTTCGAATCTGACGAGCCGAGTTTGCTGCCCACCGCGAGCTCGAGCTCGGAGTCGGAGTCAACCGCGCGTTCGAAGGCGAACAGCTCCGCCTCCAACGAGACCTCGGCGGGAGCCGATTCCGCGAGTACACGGATTCCGACTTCCTCGATGCCGGCGAGCAGGTCGGTGTCACTCGACCAACGGCCGGCGACAATTGACTCGAGCAGTGCTCGCGCGTCAGGCGTGAACGACGCGAACAGCGACCGCACGAGTGCGGTCTTGACCTCGTTCGCGGACGAATCGTCAGCGAGGGCGGCACGCAATTGCGCCGATCCGCCGATGACACGACCGGCGTCGAGAAGTTGCTCCCCCGTCGCCAGGTCCGGCGTACCCGGCAGAGCGCCGAGAACGCTGATAGTCGACGCGAGTGCCTCTCTCGTTGCGGATCCCATTGCTTCTATGCCTTCGCCTTCTCGCCCGAGGCGCGCTGCTCGGACTCTTCGAGCTCGGCAATGAAACGGTCTACCATCGCGGATGCCTTGGCGTCGGCCGACAGGCTCTCCCCGATGACTCCGGACGCGAGGTCGATCGCGAGCGATCCGACCTCCTGGCGCAGCGAGGCGACGGCGGCTTGGCGCTCGGCCTCGATCTGCGCGTGGGCCATGGCGGTGATGCGGGCGGCCTCCAGGTGGGCCTGCTCCTTGAGGTCCGCAAGAATCTTTACGCCTTCGGCGCGAGCGAGTTCACGGATCTTTACCGCCTCAGCGCGCCCCTCGGCAAGCTGATTGTTGTACTCGGTGAGTGCGGCAGCGGCTTCGGCCTGCGCACTCTCCGCTTTGGCAATGCCACCCTCGATGACCGCGGCGCGGTCGTCGAGAATCTGACGGAATCGCGGGATCGCGAACCGCACGAAGAACACCATCACGACGACGAATACGACCGCCGACCAGATGATGTCGTAATCGGCCGGCAGGAACGGGTTGGTCTCTGCTGCCATGACGAGCTCAGGCATCGTGGTGTTCCTTAGACGAAGATGAAGAATACGGCAACACCGATGAACGCGAGGAGCTCGGTGAATGCGATTCCGAGGAACATGGTGACCTGGAGACGGCCGGCGAGCTCAGGCTGGCGCGCCATCGCTTCGACGGTCTTGCCGGCGACGATACCGATACCGATACCGGGCCCAATCGCAGCGAGCCCGTAGCCCACGGTCGCGATGTTGCCGGTGATCTCCGCGAGAATCATGTTGTCCACTATGTGTTTCCTTTCAATCGAAAAACGGCGTCGGGCGACGCAGTCAGTGTGTCAGTGCTCTTCGGACACGGCTTGTTGCACATACACCGCGGTCAAGAGGGTGAAGATGTAGGCCTGGAGAATGAACACGGCGAGTTCGACGAGCGTGAAGATGAACCCGAACGCGAGGGTGCCGATTCCGAAGAGGCCGACCCACCCGCCCGCGCTGAAGAAGAGGAAGTTCGTCGCTCCGAAGCACAGCACAAGGAGCAGGTGACCGACCATCATGTTGAGCAGAAGTCGAAGGGCCAGAGAAATCGGTCGCACGATGAAGATGTTGATGAATTCAATTGGCGCCAGCAGGATGTAAATCGGCCAGGGCACCCCAGAAGGGAATAGCGAGTTCTTGAAGAACTTGCCTGCGCCGATTTCTTTGATGCCCGCGTAGATGAAGACCACGTAGGCGACGAGCCCGAGCAGGAGGGGCATTCCGATGATGGAGGTTCCGGAGATGTTCAACCCGGGGATGACGCCCGTGATGTTCATTGCGAGGATGCCATAGAAGAGCCCGGCGAGAAGAGGCAGGTATCGGCGTCCCAAGTTCTCGCCGAGAATCTGGTCGGCGATCTGGACCTGTACGAAGCCCAGCCCGAGTTCCGCGACACTCTGGCCACGGCCGGGAACGAGCTTGCCCTTGCGCAGAGCGAGCCAGAACAGCAGGAGCATGACAGTAATCGCCAAGAGACGCACCAGAATGATGCGATTGATTTCGAACGGCGTGCCTTCGAAGAACAGTGCCGGGAGTCCGAGAAACTCACCGATGCCCGGCGCGGAGAAACCGCCGTCTTCGGTGCTCATGGGAACCAGCAGGTTCGCAGCGTTAGATAACAGCGCTATCTCCTGTTTCAGTGAGGACGCACAGTGGCGACAGTGGGGGAATTGTGGTCATCGGCCCGGCGACTAGCACTGTCCCAGGAGATTGTGTCCAGTTTATCAGCAGGTTTCTCCCTGTGACTAATCGGCGCACGCCATCGGGCGTGCCGCGTGCGCTCCGCCCCATCGGGCACGCCGGATCGCCTCACGGGGCGGTCTCGTCCTGCGCTGGGGGCAGGACAGCGTCACTGGCGTAGCCCAACCGGGATCGGTAGACCACTATGACATCGATGAGCATCGTGCCGACGGCTCCGGCGATGACCGTGAAGAACAGCACCAGCGGTTGCACGAACGCGGCTTCGCGCAGCAGCGCGAGAATCACGATGAAAATGATGATCTTGAGCAGCCACGAGCCCATCACGATTCCGAAGAACGCCGCGATGTCATAGCGCATCGCGCCGATGATGCTCAGCGCGGTGATCGATGCGAAGACGGCGGCGAGGCCGGTTCCGATGAGGGCGCTAATCAGTCCGTTGGTGGATGCGAAGAGGAACCCGAGTCCGCCGCCAACGAGGGCGATGACGATAGCGAGGAATCCGGTGTAACGGAGGACATCCGTCAAGATCTTCTGGGCGTTCATTGGGATTCCTTTGTTTCGGGTCGGGGAGCTCGGCGCTGCAGGTCGAGCGCGTGCATCGCAGCCGCCTCGGCAGCCACTCGCTGCGGTGAATAGTCGTCGAGATCATCGAGCGCTCCGGCATCGAGCGGGTCATAGCGTTCGGAGCGGGACTGGAGGGCCTCAGCCGCACTGGCGTGCTGAGCGGCGACCTCGAGAGCCTTGCGCCGGGACAGCGGGGCAAGTGTGAACAGTGAGCAGATGATCAGGCCCACGGCGATGAAGGTCACCGCCCACCACGGTGGAATAAAGAGGAACATGAGGAACCCGACGGAGACGACTGCGGTCCAGGCGTAGAAGATCAGAACAGCGTGGAAGTGGCTGTGACCCATGTCGAGCAGGCGGTGGTGCAGGTGTTTTCGGTCGGCGCTGAATGGCGATTTACCAGCGCGCAGCCGTCGGAACACCGCAAGCCCGAAGTCGAGCAGGGGCACGACGAGTACCGCGAGCGGAAGCAGAATGGGGATGAAGGCGGGGAGCAGCTGGCGACCTGAGATCGCCGAGCCGGTATCGACCTGGCCGGTGACCGAGACCGCGGATGCCGCCATCAGCAGCCCGACCAGCAGCGCGCCGGAGTCACCCATGAACATTTTCGCGGGATGCCAGTTGACCGGCAGAAACCCGACACAGGCACCGATGAGGATCGCGCTGATGAGGGAGGCAAGGTTGAAGAACTCCGACTGGTACGTGCGGTCGGTGATGATGAAGCTGTAGATGAAGAACACGACGTTGGCGATCAGCACCACGCCAGCGACGAGGCCGTCGAGGCCATCGATGAAGTTGACGGCATTCATCACGAGCACGACGGCGACCACGGTGAGGATGAGTCCGAGAACGGGTGGCACCACCGTCACTCCCCCGATCGGAATGGTGAGCAGCTGCACCCCCTGCCAGACGAGGATTCCGGCGGCGATCATCTGGCCGGCGAGTTTGGTCATCCAGTCGAGGTCCCACAGGTCGTCCGCGACGCCGATCAGCACGATGATGAGTGCCGCGCCGAGGATCGCCACGACCCGGCCGGGGTCGGCGAAAATGAGCGAGAACTGGGCGGTCTGCGAGGAGACCCAGAAGGCGGTGACGATGCCGAGGAACATCGCGACGCCGCCGAGCCGGGGCGTCGGGCTGGTGTGCACGTCGCGGTCGCGGATCGATGAGGAGTACAGCTGGTAACGCTGGCTGATCTTGAGGATGATGACCGAGAGGGTGAGTGTGATGACGGCGGCGATGCCGGCGGCGAGCACGTAGTAGGTGATGCTCATGAGGGGGTTCGGCCAGGGGCCCCAGCCGGCCCGGCGTCAGGGTCCTCGTCGTGACTCTCATCCGCCACAGCATTCGCCGCAGCATCCGCCACCATCTTCGACTCGGCGATCGCTGCGTAGATCGCCTCGGCCGGGATAACCCCGGCCCGGACGATCCTGAGTTCGCCTCCGGGTCGGAGCAGCCCGGTCGCGTCGACGATGGTGGAGCCAGTTCCGGCCGCGGAGAACTCGCTGTAGTCGGAGCCCGTCTCGCCGCCATCGAGGTACACCGAGACGCTCGATCCCAGCATCCGCTCGGCCTCGGCAACCGTCATCGCGGCGAGCTCACCCGTCAGGTTCGCCGAGGACACCGCCAGTGGACCAGTCTCTGAGAGCAACTCAAGGGCGAGCCCGTTCGCTGGCATCCGGAGCGCAACGGTGCCGCCGGTCTCGCCGAGGTCCCACTGCAGAGAGCTGCGCGCGGGAAGGATCACCGTGAGACCGCCCGGCCAGAACGTCTGCACGAGGGCGCGCACCTCATCGGGAACCTCTTCGGCGAGGGCATCGAGCGTCGGGATCCCGGGGATGAGTACGGGAGGTGGGGCCTGCCTGGTGCGACCCTTCGCGTCGAGCAGGCGCTGCACCGCGACGGGGTTGAACGCGTCGGCCGCGATTCCGTAGACCGTGTCGGTCGGAAAGACCACGAGCTCGCCGCGGCCAATGGCAGCCCTCGCGAGGCGCATGCCCGTGAGAAGCCCGGAGCTGTCCGAGCAGTCGAAGATCGTCGCCATGTCGTTCCCCATCGTAGCGGCCATGCCCGGGTGGCCAGCGTCTAGGCTTGCCCCATCGTGATATCACCCTCCCCCGACGCCCAGTTGCGCCCAGCTCAGGGGGCTCCTGTCCAGGCAGTGCTCGACACGGGCCTGCTGTTCATCTTCGACATGGACGAGGTGCTGTACTCGTACGATTGGCGCGAGCGGATGCGCGGAATGGCCGAACTGACCGGTCTCAGCTTCGACGAACTGCGCCGCCGCTGGTGGCACGACACCGGGGAACAGGCGGCAGAGGCTGGGGTCTTCGCCACCGGCCGGGAGTATCTGGCCGCGTTCGAGATCGCCGTCGGATGCGAGGTCGATGTCGCCGAGTGGGTGCGGCTGCGCGGCGGGGCAATGACCCCCTGGCCCGACTCGATCGCGGCGGTGCGGCGGGCATCCGAGCTTGGGCAGATCACTCTCCTCACCAACAACAATGCGCTAGCGGGCGAGCATCTCTCGACGCTCGCACCCGAACTCACCGACCTGTTCGGCGACCACCTGCTCACGACGAGCCATTACGGCGCGCGGAAGCCCGATCCGGCGGTTTTCGCGCGGGTGCTTCAGAAGTACGATGTGCCGGCAGAGCAGGCGTTCTTTGCCGACGACATGCTGGAGAACGTGGAGGGCGCCGCCTCGATCGGCATCACCGCTCACCACTTCTCGAGCGGCGAGCGGATGCTGCAGGCGATCGAGGAGTTCGCGCTCGCGCGGGCCTGAATGGTGGGCCTCGCCAGAGTCGAAGGCCTTCTGCGGGTGCACAACTCCGGCGAAATCCGGATACGGGTGCATCCGCCCCCGAAACCGCGTGCCTACTTCAACGTGCGGCCCGGATCGCCGGAGTTGTGCACGTCATCCTGGCCAGCGCCGACGCACGAGACCGGCGCCGACACCAGAACTTGTGGGCTATGCCCGCGCGGGGCAGTGCGGCATCGTGCGCGCACCGGCGCGGTCCGCGACGTGCTCGTCCATCGCTGCACAGCACAGCGGGCAGGCACCGCCGTGCTCCAGCGGTACTCGCGCCGGCTCGTTCGGCGGGCCGAGCTGCGAGCCGCCGAGGTATGGCCTAAGCCGGCGGTTGAGCCGCGCAATGAAGTCTTCGAAGCGGGTTCCCGCGGCGGAATGCGGTTCGTCGGCCCTCTACCTGCCCGCCGGGTTCACCGCAGCGCCGTCGTGGCGCGGTCGCGGCCAAGAAGATCACGGTGGGTCGCAATGGCATTCCATCCGTCGGATGCGAGCAGTGCCGAGATGGCGGTGCCCTGAAGTTCGCCGTGCTCGATCACGAGGGTGCCACCCACGTGCAGCAGGCGGCGGGATGTCGTCGACACCGAGCGCACGACGTCCAGACCGTCCGCACCGCCGTAGAGGGCGTGTTCAGGGTCGAACAGGCGCACCTCGGGATCACGCGGGATCGCCCCCAACGGGATGTACGGCGGGTTCGAGATGACGACGTCGACGAGCCCGTCGAGCTCCGGCAACGCGCCAGCGAGATCGCCGAACACGAGCCGCGCGTTGCCTGCCCCGACCCGCTCGAAGTTGCGCGTCGCCCAGACGAACGCGTCGGCCGAGTTCTCGACCGCGTGCACCATCGCGTGCGGGACCTCTGTCGCCATCGCCAGGGCGATCGCCCCACTGCCGGTGCCGAGGTCGACCCCGATGGGAGCGCCACCGGCAACGGCACCCAACGCATCGATGGCGTACTGCGCGACAGTCTCGGTCTCCGGCCGGGGGACGAAGACGCCGGGTCCGACAGAGAGCTCGATCGCACGGAAAGGCGCGGTGCCGGTGATGTGCTGGAGCGGCTCGCGGCCGGCGCGGCGCTCGACGGCGCTGCCGATCGCCGCCGCATCCTCGATCGAGACCAACGATCCGGTAATTGCTTTCGCCTGCACCTGCCCGCGGCTCAGCCCGAGCACGTGCCCGATGAGCAGCTCAGCGTCAACCTGCGGGCTCTCGACGCCCGCCCGGCCGAGCACGTCGATCGCGCTGGCGCGCAGCAGCGCGACGTCGCTCGACGCAGTCGATTCGGTCACAGCAGCACCCGCTCTGCTCCGTCATCGATGAGATTTCGCTCCGTCATCGCGGCCCAGATCAGGACTGGTCGCCGAGGTCGGCGAGCCTGGCTTCCTCGTCGGCATGGATGCACGACTCGACGACGGGCTCGAGAGCGCCGTTCATCACGGCGTCGAGGTTGTAGGCCTTGTAGCCGGTGCGGTGGTCGGCGATGCGGTTTTCCGGGAAGTTGTAGGTGCGGATGCGCTCGGACCGGTCCATCGTGCGGATCTGGCTCTTGCGCACGAGCGACGCCTCGGCGTCGAGCTCCTCCTGCTGGCGCGCGAGGACCCGGGCGCGCAGCACGCGCATCCCGGCTTCCTTGTTTTGCAGCTGGCTCTTCTCGTTCTGCATCGCAACCACGATGCCGGTCGGCAGGTGGGTGATCCGTACGGCTGAGTCGGTCGTGTTCACCGACTGGCCGCCGGGCCCACTCGACCGGTAGACGTCGATCTTGAGATCGTTCTGGCTGATCTCGACCTCTTCTGGCTCGTCCACCTCGGGGAAGACGAGCACTCCGGCCGCCGACGTGTGGATGCGCCCCTGCGATTCGGTCGCGGGCACCCGCTGCACGCGGTGCACCCCACCCTCGTACTTGAGATGCGCCCAGACGCCCTCAGCAGGGTCGGATGAGGAGCCCTTGATCGCGAGCTGGATGTCTTTGATACCACCGAGATCGCTCGAGGTCTGCTCGATGATCTCGGTCTTCCACCGCTTGGACTCCGCATAGTGCAGGTACATGCGCAGGAGGTCGGCGGCGAACAGCGCCGACTCGGCGCCGCCCTCCCCCATCTTGATCTCCATGATCACGTCACGGGCATCCAGTGGGTCACGCGGGATGAGCAGGCGACGCAGCTTCTCGGCCGCGCCGTCCAGCTCCACCTTGATGCCCGGCACCTCGGCAGCGAACGACGCGTCCTCTTCGGCCATTTCCGTGGCCGCGTCGAGGTCGTCGTTCAGTTGCTGCCACTCCCGGTACGCCGCGATGATGCGCGCGAGCTCGGCGTAACGCCGATTGACCTTTTTCGACCGGGCCGGATCCGAGTGCAGAGCCGGGTCAGCAAGCTGCTCCTGAAGCTCGTCATGCTCGGTCAGCAGGGTTTCAACTGACTCGAACATGACTTAGTCCTTGTCTGTTCCCGCTGAGGACGGCATCGACTTCTGCACCTGCATGAGGAACTCCACGTTGCTCTTGGTGTCCTTCAGGCGGGTGAGCACGAGCTCGAGCGCCTGCTGGGTGTCGAGTCCGGCGAGTGCGCGGCGCAACTTCCAGTTGATCTTCGTCTCGTCGACGCCCATCAGCATCTCCTCGCGGCGGGTGCCGGAGGCGTTGACGTCGACCGCGGGGAAGATGCGCTTGTCGGCAAGGTGCCGCGACAGGCGCAGCTCCATGTTGCCGGTGCCCTTGAACTCCTCGAAGATGACCTCGTCCATCTTGGATCCGGTCTCCACGAGTGCCGTCGCGAGGATCGTCAGCGAACCGCCGTCTTCGATGTTGCGGGCGGCTCCGAAGAAGCGCTTCGGCGGGTAGAGCGCCGACGAGTCGACACCTCCGGAGAGGATGCGACCGGATGCCGGGGCGGCGAGGTTGTACGCGCGGCCGAGGCGGGTGATCGAGTCCAGCAGCACGACGACATCGTGACCGAGCTCGACGAGACGCTTGGCTCGCTCTATTGCGAGCTCGGCGACGGTCGTGTGGTCCTCCGCAGGACGGTCGAAGGTCGAGGCGATGACCTCGCCCTTGACCGTGCGCTGCATGTCGGTTACCTCTTCTGGACGCTCATCGACGAGAACGACCATGAGGTGAACCTCGGGGTTGTTCTTCGCGATAGCGTTCGCAATGGCCTGCAGCACGAGCGTCTTCCCGGCCTTGGGCGGGGAGACGATCAGGCCACGCTGGCCCTTTCCGATCGGGGCGACGAGGTCGATGATGCGGGTGGTCAGCTTGTTCGGCTCGGTCTCCAGACGCAGGCGCTCCTGCGGGTAGAGCGGGGTGAGCTTGCCGAACTCGACGCGGTCGGCGGCCTGGTCGACTGGAAGCCCGTTGATCGAGTCGATCTTGACGATCGCGTTGTACTTCTGGCGACCGGTGTTCTCGTTCTCGCGCGGCTGGCGGATCGCGCCGACCACGGCGTCACCCTTGCGCAGGTTGTACTTCTTGACCTGACCGAGCGAGACGTAGACGTCGTTGTTGCCCGGCAGGTAGCCGCTTGTGCGCACAAAGGCGTAGTTGTCGAGCACGTCAAGGATTCCGGCGACGGGGATCAGCACGTCGTCGTCGGCGATCTCCGGCTCGAAGTCGTCGCCGGCGCCAGGGCCGCGGCGCTTGCGGTCGCGGTAGCGGTTGCGTCCGCTGCGGTCGCCCTCGGCATCCGCCTGCATCTGGCGCTCACTGCGGTCCTCGCCGCGGTTGTCCTGCTGGCGGTTGTCCTGACGGCCATCCTGCTGGCGGTTGTCCTGACGGCCATCCTGCTGGCGGTTGTCCTGACGGCCATCCTGCTGGCGGTTGTCCTGCTGGCGGTTGTCCTGCTGAGCGTTGGAGTCACCACGCCGACCATTGCGGCCGCGACCGGACGGGCGGGAGTCACCCTGGTCCTCGTCGTCCTGATCATCCTGCTGGCGGTTGTCCTGCTGCCGGTTGTCCTGCTGCCGGTTGTCCTGCTGCCGGTTGTCCTGCTGCGCGTTGGAGTCACCACGCCGACCATAGCGGCCGCGACCGGACGGGCGGGAGTCACCCTGGTCCTCGTCGTCCTGGCCATCCTGCTGGCGGTTGTCCTGCTGCCGGTTGTCCTGCTGACGATTGTCTCCGCCGCCACGGTTGCGGTTGCGGTTGCGCGAGCTGCGCTGCGGGGCTTGGTTCTCGTCGCCGGAATCGGTCGAGGCCGAGTCTGGCGAGGCCGAGTCTGTCGAGGCCGAGTCTGTCGAGGCCGAGTCTGTCGAGGCCGAGTCGGTCGAGGCCTCGTTGGTCGCCGCGGAGTCAGCCTTGGCGTCACTGGTCGCCTTGCTGCGGGCGTTGCGGCTGCGCGAGTTGCGGGCGGTCGCCGGGGCGGGTTCGACAGCCTCGTCGACGGCGCCCTCGGCCTCGGCGACGACATCGAGCTGCTGTGGCGCGTCGCCGGACGACGTGGCACGGCGCGAGCGGCCGCGGTTGACGTGCGCCTTCGCGGGCACGGGCTCGGGGGTTTCGGCCGCGGCCGCCTCGTCGACGATGACGGACTCGGGGTCGAACTCAGTCGCAATGAACTCGCCGACCGGAGCGGCGGCATCCACCACTGGGGCGGCGGCGGGCGCTGAGGCAGCCTCGGGTGCCTTCTCGGCAACGATCGGCTGCGGCGCGGTGATCACGCCGGCGGCGGCACTGGCGCGGCGCGGTGCGCGCTTGCGAGCTGCGGCCGGCTCGGCTGCGACGGGCACGGATGCCTCGTGGGCCTCGGCAGCGGGCGCCTCGGCGGCAGCACTGCCTTTTTCGGGAGCGGTCACCGCGGCGCTGTCGCCGGCCGGCTCTGCTCCGGTGGTCTTCTGGATCTCGTTGATGGAATCCACGAGCTCTCCTTTACGTAGTTTGGATATTCCGCTGATGCCGAGGCTGGCCGCGAGAGCTTGGAGCTCCGGGAGGCGCAGTGCGCTCAGGGAAGTACGGACGTTGACGTCAGTCACTGAGTAGGTTCCTTTCGCCCCGTGCACAAGATTGCCGGGGGGAAATTGATCGCGTGTTCGCAGTTCTGGGCGGGTTGCGCAGGAGATGTCTGCGATTAGCGAGTGCTAGTTGAGATTGCGCCGGGCGGAGTGACGAGAATCCGAAATACGGACAAGGCCAAACTGCAGATTCGGTCAGTGCTGTTGGCTAGACCAACGCTTCCACCGGGTGCAAAATCACTGTAGCACCTTTGAAGTCGACGGCCAGCATGAGCGTCTGCCAGTGAGTCGCGGTGTGTTTCGCGACCAATGCGGCGGCCTCGAGCCGCTGCGCGGGATCGCTGCACAGCACGAGAATCGAGGGTCCCGCGCCCGAGACCACAGCCGCGAGGCGGTGCGAACGCAGTGCGGTGATGAGCGACTCGGTTCCCGGCATGGCTGCGGCCCGATAGCTCTGGTGGAGCTTGTCCTCTGTCGCGTCGAGCAGCAGTTCCGGGCTCTGGATGAGCGCGGCGATCAGCAGAGCCGAGCGTGAAACGTTGAAGATGGCGTCTTCGTGGGGAACAGATGCCGGGCGCAGGCTGCGGGCGAGTTCCGTTGACATTGTGCTCTCCGGCACGCAGATAAGCGGCGACACGCCCCGGTGGACCATCAACTTCTTGTGTTGCGGCGAGTCATCCGAGGTCCACGCGATCGTGAGCCCGCCGAAGAGCGCCGGTGCGACATTGTCGGGGTGCCCCTCCAGCTCGGTCGCAATCGCGAGGAGCGCGTTCGAGTCGATGTCGGCGACACCGTCGAGGAGCCCCTTCGCCGCCATGATGCCTGAGACGATCGCAGCGCCAGAGGACCCGAGGCCGCGCCCGTGCGGGATCGCGTTGCGCGCGACGAGGTCGAGCCCCGGTAGCGCATAGCCGTACTCGGCGAACGTGTGGCGGATCGCGGTGACGACGAGGTTGCTCTCATCCGTCGGCACCTCCCCCGCGCCGACGCCAATCACCTCCACGCTCGCGCCGGGTGCGTCGCGCACCGTCACGGTGAGGTTGTCATAGAGCGAGAGAGCCAGGCCGAGCGTGTCGAAGCCCGGCCCGAGGTTCGCGGTCGTCGCCGGAACCTTGACCTGCACGGAACGCCCGACCGGAATGGGCGCGGGCTTGAGTGTCACGCAGGGACCTTCTGCAGCCCCAGCACATCGGCGATCTCGGCGGTGTCGACGGGAACGCTCGTGGGCTGAACGTCGGTGCCGTCTGCACGGCGGAGCGCCCACTGCGGATCCTTGAGGCCGTGGCCGGTGACCGTGAGCACAACGGTCGCGCCGCGCGGGATCACGCCCGCGTCGGAGCGCTCGAGCAGGCCGGCGACGCTAATCGCGGAAGCAGGCTCGACGAAGATACCGACCTCGGCCGAGAGGATACGGTGTGCCTCGAGGATGAGCTTGTCGGAGATAGCGCCGAAGTGGCCGTTGCTCGTTTCGTGCGCCTCGAGGGCGAACTTCCACGATGCGGGGTTTCCGATGCGGATGGCGCTCGCGATCGTGTCGGGGTTCTTGACCACGTGTCCGAGCACGAGCGGCGCGCTGCCGGCGGCCTGGAATCCGAACATGCGCGGCAGCTTCGTGGTTGCGCCGCGCGCGAGGTCCTCGCTGTACCCGCGGAAGTAGGCGGTGTAGTTGCCGGCGTTGCCGACGGGCACGATGTGGAAATCGGGCGCGTCGCCGAGCACCTCAACGACCTCGAAGGCGGCGGTCTTCTGGCCGGCGATGCGGTCGGGGTTGACCGAGTTGACCAGGTGCACCGGGTAGTTGTCGGCAAGGTCGCGAGCGATTTCGAGGCAGTCGTCGAAGTTGCCCTGCACCTGCAGGATCTCGGCATTGTGCGCGACGGCCTGGCTGAGCTTGCCCATCGCGATTTTGCCCTCCGGCACGAGCACGACCGAGGTGATGCCGGCGTGGGTCGCGTAGGCGGCGGCGGCGGCAGAAGTGTTGCCGGTTGAGGCACAGATGACGGCCTTCGCGCCGTGCTCCACGGCCTTGGAGATCGCCATCGTCATGCCGCGGTCCTTGAACGAGCCCGTCGGGTTCATTCCCTCGTACTTGACCCAGACCTTCGCCCCGGTGCGGGCGGACAGGGCCGGCGCCGGGATCAGCGGGGTGCCGCCCTCGCCGAGGGTAATGATCGGCGTGGCGGCGCTGATGTCGAGACGGTCGGCGTACTCGCGCAGCACTCCGCGCCACTGCCGACTGGTGGGGGGCGTGGCCTTCTCAGTGTTGGACATTACTCGGAACCCTCAACTCTCAGAACGGATGTGACAGAACTCACGACGCTGCTCTCGCCGAGGGCGAGAACGGTGGCGGACAGGTCGGACTCGGACGCCTCGTGCGTTCCGATTACAAGGGTAGCGCCGGGCATGCCAGCCATCTCCCCGGTAAGCGGATCAGGCTGGGCCACGGTCTGCTCGACGGTCTCGATCGAGACGCCGTGGGTGCTGAACAGCGTCGCGACGGCCGCGAGCACGCCCGGCTGGTCGACGACGCTGAGTGAGATCTGGTACCTCGTGGTCACGCTCGAGATGGGCAGGATCGGCAGGTTGGCATCGGTCGACTCGGCGAGTCCTGGGCCGCCGATGACGTGGCGCCTGGCCGCCGAAACCAGGTCGCCGAGCACGGCGGAGGCTGTCTCGATTCCGCCGGCGCCCGCGCCGTAGAACATGAGGTCACCGGCCGCTTCGGCCTCGATGAACACGGCGTTCTTTGCCGCGTGAACGGTGGCGAGCGGATGCGTGCGAGGTACGAGAGCGGGGTACACCCTGGCGCTGACACCCTCTGTACCGGTCTCCTTGTCGACGAGCCGCTCGGCGATCGCGAGCAGCTTGACAACGTAGCCGGCCTTGCGAGCCGCGTCGACCTGCTCGAGCGTGACGGACGTGATGCCCTCGCGGTACACCTTGCCGATCGGCACGGTCGTGTGGAACGCGAGGCTCGCGAGGATCGCGGCCTTCTGGGCGGCGTCGTAGCCCTCGATGTCGGCAGTCGGGTCGGCCTCGGCGTAGCCGAGCTCGGTCGCGGTCGTGAGTGCCGCCTCGAGCGACTCCCCCGCCGTGTCCATGCGGTCGAGGATGAAGTTGGTGGTGCCGTTGACGATGCCCATGATGCGGCGGATGCGGTCGCCGGCGAGGCTGTCGCGCAGCGGGCGGATGATCGGGATCGCCGCGGCGACGGCCGCCTCGTAGTACAGCTGGGCGCCCACTTGCTCGGCGGCGTTGAACAGCTCCGGTCCGTGCGTGGCGAGCAACGCTTTATTGGCGGTGATGACGTCGGCGCCCGAGTTGAGCGCCTGCAGGATGTAGCTGCGCGCGGGCTCGAGGCCTCCGATGAGCTCGATCACGATGTCCGCGCCGACGATGAGCCCCTCGGCGTCGGTCGTGAGCAGGTGCCTGGGAATTTCGGCCGAGCGCGGGGCGTCGATGTCGCGTACCGCGACCCCCACCAGTTCGAGGCCGGCGCCGGAGCGCTGGGCGAGCTCGTCGCCGTGCTTGAGGAGCAGCGATACCACTTGGGCACCGACCGATCCTGCACCCAGGAGCGCGACCCTGAGGTTGCGGTACTCGATCATTCCACTCCATTCGTTGCGGTGTTCGGATGCCGGGCCAACGAATCGAGGCCGGCATCGCGGGACAGCAGGTCTGCTTCGGTCTCGCCGCGGACGATCACGCGGGCCTGACCATCGCGCACGGCGACGACGGCGGGCCGGCCGAGGTAGTTGTAGTTGCTCGAGAGCGACCAGCAGTAGGCGCCGGTGGCGGGTACCGCCAGCAGGTCACCCAGGGCGACGTCGCCCGGGAGGTAATCGGCGTTTACGACGATGTCGCCGCTCTCGCAGTGCTTGCCGACGACACGAACGAGTGCGGGAGCGGCATCCGAGATCCGGTTCGCGATTCGCACCGCGTAGTCAGCTCCGTAGAGGGCGGTACGGGCGTTGTCGCTCATCCCGCCATCGATGCTGACGTACTTGCGCACAGCCGAACCGTCGACGAGAACGTCCTTGATGGTGCCGACCTCGTACAGGGTGAAGGTCGACGGGCCGACGATCGCACGCCCCGGCTCGATCGCGACGACCGGAACAGCGATGCCGAGGCGGGCGCACTCCGCCGCGACGATGTCGGCGAAGGTCGTTGCGATCTGGTCGATCGGCATGGCCTCGTCGACGCTCGTGTAGGCGATGCCGAAGCCGCCGCCGAGGTTGAGCTCAGGAACATCACCGCCGGCGAGAAGTTCGGCGTGCAGCGCGAGCAGTCGTCGGGCCGCCTCGGCGAAGCCGTCTGACTCGAAGATCTGCGACCCGATGTGCGAGTGCAGGCCGAGGAAGCGCAGGCCCGAGTGGGAGCGGATCGCCGCGACAGCGCTCGGCGCGTCGGTGAGAGTAATGCCGAACTTCTGGTCCTCGCGTGCGGTCGCCAGGTACTCGTGGGTGTGCGCGTGCACTCCGCTGTTCACCCGTAGTCGCACCGGCTGCACGGTGTTGTGGCGGGCGGCGGCATCCGCGATCCGCTCGATCTCGATGACGCTATCGACGATGACCACGCCGACGCTGGCCTCAACGGCGCGGTCGATCTCGGCGAGGGACTTGTTGTTGCCGTGGAAGCCGAGGCGGGCAGCATCCACCCCCGCGGCGATGGCGACGGCGAACTCGCCACCGCTGGCGACGTCGATGTTGAGCCCGGCCTCGGTGACCCAGCGGGCGACCTCGGTCGACAGGAACGCCTTACCCGCGTAGTAGACCTTCGCGCTCGAGCCGATGCGGGCGAACTCGCGGTCGAAGGCGACGCGCACCCGCTCGGCCCGTGCGCGAACGTCGGCCTCGTCGCACACATAGAGAGGAGTGCCGAACCGGGCGGCGAGGGCAGTCGCGGCGACTCCCGCGACCTCGATGGTGCCTGATACCGCACGGCGCGTTCCCGTCGACCAGACCGTCGGCGCCAGCGCGTTTGCGTCGTCGGGCTCGGCGAGCCAGGACGGGGCGAGCGGGTTGTCGGCCAAAGGAATGCCTCGCGGGTGAAGTAGGGGTGGGATCGAACCCGGATCGGAGCTACGGGCCGTGTGAATTCTACCGAATGGGTGGCTGGGAGCCGTTCAAGCGGGGCAGGCGCCCACTTGTTGGAGGGCCTCGTCGCTGAGAATCACGGTGTCGGCGGCAAGCTTTACGACCAGTTCATTACGCCGAATGTCGGCGGACTCGAGAGTGAAGGCCTCTGGCAGGAACTCGGCGATGCAGAATGAGCGGGTCTCGAGCACCGCGCCCGCGCCCGGGCCGAGCACGCGGCGAAGCTGCTCTGCAGTTACTGTCGCTTGGCTCACGCTGAGGCTGTTCGGGTCAAAAGTCAACTGGCCGTCGGCGGCGCCGGGGGCGATGCCGATCGAGATCGGGATCGGGATGCCGAACACCCGCACATCGGTTTCGAGGAGGATCTCGTCGCCGTCGATCGAGATCGTGTCGAGCGGGATGCCGCTCAGGTTGTCAGCGAGGTTCACCAGCTCATCCTCGGGCACGGAAAAGTTGATCGTGACCGCGTCGGCGGGCTGGGAGCGGTCGAGCGGCACCCCGGTGGCGACGGCATCCGCGGCACCGGAGATCTGGCCGAAGTCGACCGCGTCGGCGGACACATCGATGCGTTCGAGGCGACCCGCGGCGAGCTGCGCGAGCATCGAGAAGCCGCCGACCTTGACCGCGACCTCGCTTCCCCGCTCGATCGGGAGTGCGGTGACGAGTTCGCTCGCGATCGCGTCGCGCACAATGGTGCGCGCCACGTTGTCGGCGATCACAAGGACCACCGCGATCAGGGCAAGGACGATGCCGACGATGACGGCAGCGAGAACCCGGCGGCGACGCGTCGCAGTGGGGGCCGACGAGGATTCCGCGCCGGTCGGATTCAGCGGCACAGTGTCGCGCATCGAGGGGGTGTCGTCGGACGACACCCGTTACATCCGGTCCGGGGCGCTTACGCCGAGCATCGCGAGGCCGTTCCGAAGCACCGTTCCGGTCGCGTCGCTCAGCCAGAGTCTGGTGCGGTGAACGTCGCCGACGGGGTCCTCACCGAGCGGGGTGACGCGGCAGTTGTCGTACCAGCGGTGGTAGGCGCCGGCGAGCTCCTCGCAATACCGCGCGATGCGATGCGGTTCACGCAGTTCGGCCGCTTGGGCGACGATGCGGGGAAGTTCCGCGAGCAGACCGAGCAGCGCGCTCTCGGTCTCGTGGGTGAGCAGGGACGCGTCGAAGACGCTGCGGTCCACTCCCGAGTCGGCCGCATTGCGCGCGACCGAGAAGGTGCGGGCGTGCGCGTACTGCACATAGAAGACGGGGTTGTCGTTGGTGCGTTTGCGGAGCAGCTCGGGGTCGAGAGTGAGCGGCGAGTCTGCGGGGTAGCGTCCGAGCGAGTAGCGCAGCGCATCCGTCCCCAGCCACGACTGCAGGTCGTTGAGCTCGATGATGTTGCCGGCGCGCTTCGACAGACGCGCGCCATTGATGCTGACCAGCTGGCCGATGAGCACCTCGATGTCACGGTCGGGGTCGTCGCCGGCGGCACCGGCGAGGGCCTTGAGGCGGTGGACGTATCCGTGGTGGTCGGCGCCGAGCAGGTAGATCTTGTGCTCGTAACCGCGGTCGGACTTGCTCAGGTAGTAGGCGGCATCGGCGGCGAAGTAGGTGAAGATGCCGTTGCCGCGGCGGATGACGCGGTCCTTGTCGTCGCCGAAATCGGTGGTGCGCACCCACACGGCGTCGTCGTCGTCGAAGACGTGACCTTGCGCGCGCAGCCGGTCGATGGCGTCGTCGATGGGGCTGCGCCCGGTGGAGTGGTCGACGGCGTGCAGGGTGCGTTCGCTGAACCATACGTCGAAATGCACGTTGAAGCGTTCGAGCGACGCGCGGATTTCGCCGAGCTGAAGCTGGTAGCCGAGCTCCCGGGCGTCGGCGATCGCCTCGTCGTCGGGAAGGTCGAGCAGGTCGGGCTGCACGTCGAGCACCTTGGCGGCGAGCTCGGCGATGTAGGAACCCGGATATCCGTTTTCGGGTGTCGGCAGGCCCCGGGCGGCGGCGAGAATCGAGGCTCCGAAGTTGTCCATCTGCGCCCCGGCGTCGTTGACGTAGAACTCGGTGGCGACCTTCGCGCCGGACGCCGTGAGAACGCGGGCGATCGAGTCGCCCAGGGCGGCCCAGCGGGTGTGGCCGATGTGCAGTGGTCCAGTGGGGTTCGCGGACACGAACTCGAGGTTGATGGTCTGGCCGGCGAGGGTGTCGGTGTGGCCGTACGTGTCGCCGAGTTCGACTATCCGCTTGGCAAGGGATCCGGCCGCGGCGGCATCCAGGGTGAAGTTGATGAAGCCGGGGCCAGCGACTTCGACCGCCTCGACACCGTCGATGTGACGGAAGCCCTCGGCGAATTCGGCCGCGAGGTCGCGGGGCGAGCTGCCGACGGCCTTGGCGAGCTTCATCGCGATGTTCGACGACCAGTCGCCGTGGTCCCTGTTCTTGGGACGCTCCAGCGAGATGTCCGCGACCGTT
>Ga0335397_10000446_pt1 | contig 53075 bp, 49 predicted proteins | sample MAT04_FD_205740 | JGI IMG/M metagenome (GOLD analysis project Ga0335397, IMG submission 205740) | Freshwater microbial communities from Lake Fryxell liftoff mats and glacier meltwater in Antarctica - MAT-04 (spades assembly) (version 2) ...
CTTGAGCTAATCCCGCGGTGCGACTCGTCACCAGGAATAAACAGAGCAAGGCAAGTTTGCGGAGCATGCTGTTCCTCATCAGTTCTCAGGGTGCAATCTGATGGGTTGTACTGTAGTCAATGCCCCGTCCGTCAGTCAATGCCCCGTCCGTCGCACAATCATTCGCTGATGTCAGCCGGCTTGGCGTTGGTCCCTGACACTGTTGCGTTGGAATGTCGTGTTTGAATGTAGAGCACTTGCTCCGCAAGTGCATTTTCTGCACTTGCGGAGCAAGTGCTCTACATTCTTCAGCAAAGAATTCTTCAGCAAAGGCGCTTCCTCTTTTCGTCTCGATGGATTTGTCGATTGCGACATAGCAACTGAGACGCGTTCGACCGACTGGTCGATCACTGCCCATCAGGCCGCAACGAGAAGCTCCCAAACTCCGCGAAACCCCAGTATCGGCCACGGGGCGCTGTCAATCTGCGTAGCCTGCGGAGACTTTTTCTGCCGTAACGCTTTTTCGTTGTGGGGCAGGATTCATCAAGTCGATGAAATCTTCAGCAGGGGGCCGCAATACGTGGGTGGCACGTCCCTGAGTATTCGAAGGGCGTGGTGATCTCACGAAGACCACGCCCTTCCCAAAACCTCAGGGACGTGCCACCCGACGCCGCGCTGTTGATCGACGTTCACGGAGTGTTTCATGCCGCTCAGTTCCTGGTTCTGGGTCTCGCTGCTGATCGCCATCGCCGGCTGTTCCGGCTGCGCGGCGACCCACAGTCATGATCAGCAACTGCTGCAGGAAATTCAGGCGAGCGATCTGCCGCGCGAACTCGATATGGCGACTGTTCCCGCTTACCGCGTCGCCCCGGGCGATGTGCTGCTGCTGCATGCGGTCAATAACATTCGATCAGAGCACGATCCGTTGCGGGCGGGTGATGAGCTGCTGATTCGCGCGAGTCACACATCTCCGGTTGAACCCGCTGAAACCACCGTGTTGACGGACTTCAAAGTCATCAACCAAGTCTATCAGGTCCAACCCGATGGCACGGTCGATCTGGGGCCGGAATATGGGAGCGCCCCGGTGGAGGGGATGACCGTTGACCAGGCGCAGCATGCTGTTGAGGCTCACCTCAAGGATGCCATCGGACTCACGGAGCCGAAAGTCGCCGTCTCGCTCCATGACCTTCATGGCCGGCAGGAAATTTCCGGCGAGTATCTCATCCACTCGGATGGCACCGTATCGCTCGGCATCTACGGCAGCGCGTATGTCGCCGGGATGAGCGTCGAAGAAATTCAACTCGCCATCGAGGTCCAGTTGCAGTCGTTCATTCATGAGCCGGAAATTCAGGTCGATGTCGCGGCTCACAACAGTCAGAAATACTATGTGATCATCGAGGGGGGCGGTCATGGCGAGACGGTGCTCCCGATTCCGTTCACCGGGAATGAAACTGTCCTCGACGCCATCACCCACATCCAAGGGTTATCTGAAGTCTCGGCCAAAGCCATCTGGGTCTCGCGTCCCGCCCCCAACGGCAGCGACATCGCCCAGAAGCTGCCCGTCGATTGGCGCGCCATCACCGAGGACGGCGTGACCACCACGAATTATCAATTGCTGCCCGGCGACCGCGTGTACGTTCGCGCCTACAAACCGGCCGCACGCATGTTCTACTCGCGCCGCTGAACAGGCCGCCTGTCGCATTTCGTGGCGGCACGTTTCCAACGTGCCGGCAGTCGCCGAACGTTGCAGAGATCACCGTGACCCGCACACGTTGAAAATCGCGTGCAAGATGAGATCCACCTGACTGAGAGCGAAGGCCACATCCATGATGTTTTATTCCCAGTTGAAGCTCCTGTTCCCCCTCGCAGCCGTCTCGCTCCTGATCGGTGCCGGGACCACCTCCGCCGGGGTGTTCGATTTTTTCAAGTTCAAAATCAAATCCCAATGCGCCAGTGCGGCGTGCGGCCACCAGCCAGATCACGCCAGCTGCGGCCCGGTCGAACTTCCCCAGGACATCCCCTGCAACTGTCATGAGACGCAGTGCATGCTGGTCCCTTCGCCGTCGGGAATGCCCGAGTCTCTGGATGCCACCGGCTGCGCGCGCCCTCCGGCTTATTCCCCGTGCGCGACGGAAACACCCTGTTCGTCCTGCACGAGTTGCCGCGAGCCGCGCAACTGGTTTGAAAGGATGGCCATCAGCCATACGAAAACCAAGCGGCGGATGTCGGGCGATTCCTACTATTGCGACTCCCCGCCTTTGTTCGGCCCCCGCTACGGCCATCACTCCACCTGCTGGCGGCCGATCCCGAATGACTGCCGTTGCGCGACACATTCCCCTGCGACGACGCCGATGAACTACTCGCCCTTGCCTCCCGCGGACTCCATCGAGATCCCCACCCAAGAGGTCGCGCCACCCCCGCCGCAAATTGGCAGCCTGCGCAAGTATGGAAGATAGGGCAGGGCGAATGCGGCGTTAAACGCTTGTCAAACGGCACGCTGCTCGGTTGTTCGGCCGGTTGATGACTGGTGCCACGAGTTGTCCGCAAGTCGTGTGCTTCAGCGGGCACGGCTTGAGGACAGGTCGTGGCATGGCTCAATCAGACTGATATCGCTCCAACTCATCTCACCTCCGCCAGAGGGCATTGGTATCTACACAAGTCAGAAGATCAATACAGAAAACGATTAACGCAAAGACGCCAAGAGGCAAAGTTTGCAAAGTGTCACAAGAGCCCCCCCAGAAAATGCCTCGGATTTCAGGAAATTTGCCACGTCATCTTTGCTACTTTGCGCCTTTGCGTTAAATGCTTTATGAGATGTGTAGATACCAATGGCCAGAGGGGGCGAGTCACACCATAACCCCAGCCGACACATTGCCTCACAATCTTGCCCCCGTCACAGTTGCTAGAGCAATGGTCAAAGTTTAAATTAAAATTGCTGTCATTGTTGGTAATCAACCACCAGCGTGACAGACATGCCGACTCCTCGGGCTTGCGGAACTTCACCATGTATCGTCTCCAACTGTTACGAGGGGAAACCTGGTTGATCCTCGATGAGCAGGACGACGAGGTTTTCCGCGGGGCGTTGCCGGCGTGCGAGGGCTGGCTGGATCACTCGGAAAATCAGGTCGCACCGCGCGAGACGTTCTCGGAATTCCGCCTGCGCGACTGGATTCAGCACTGCATCACCGGAACCACCGCGACGGACGACATCCCGGCCGAAACGCCGGTGACCACGCCACGCGATGCAGGCCACTTGCCATAAACCGCGCCGGGCGAATTCGGCATGCATCCTCATTCCACGTCTCCCACCGCGGTCATTAAAGTCGGTGGTAGCCTGCTGTCACTGCACGATCTGACCTCCCGACTCTTCGATCTGCTTTCCCGCCCAACCGGACGACGGCCGCTGCTGATCGCCGGCGGCGGCGCGATGGTGGATGTCATCCGAGATTGGAGCCGGCAGCATGCGCTCAGCGAAACCGCCTGCCACGATCTCGCCCTAAAGGCGATGGATATCACGGCCGCGCTGCTCGTCGAGCTGTTGCCGAATGCCGGCCTCGTCGATCAACCTGCGGCTGCGGTCGAACTGTGGCAGGCGGGCAAGATTCCCGTGCTGCGAATGGACCGCTGGTTTCAATCGCCGGAATCGGCAGCCGAGTCGTTGCCAAAGTCCTGGGACGTGACGAGCGATTCCCTCGCGGCGTTCGTCGCCCAGAAGTGGCAGGCGGAAGAATTATGGCTGCTGAAAGCGACCGATCTGCCGGACAACATATCGCCCAGTGCTGCCAGCGGTGCCGGTCTCGTTGATGCTTACTTCCCCGCAGCCATCATCGGGGTCGCACACGGCTGCTGGTGCAATCTGCGCGCGGAACACCCGGAACTGCGGCGTTGGTGGTGACATCCGCCTCCATTCGGCACAATGGGGCGATGAATCTTCAACTGGCAAATCATGTCGCGGTCGTGACGGGCGGGGCCAGCGGCATCGGTCTGGCAACGGCCCGGTTATTCCTGCGAGAAGGCTGCCAAGTCGCCTTGTGGGACGTTCACCCCCAAGTCGCGACCGTCGCTCAAGAACTCGCCGCGGAAAGCGGACAAACCGTGATCGGACTGACGGTGGATATCAGCCGGCCGGATGAGATTTCCCAGGCAGTTGAGGCAACTCATCAGGTGCTCGGCAACATCGACCATGTCGTCCACGCCGCCGCCATCGGCTCCGGGCAATTTGGTTTTCCGTTCACCCATGTAGATGCCGCGGCCTGGCGGCGGGTGATCGAAGTCAACATCCTCGGCACAACGCATCTCGCACAGGCTGTCGCGCCGCTGATGATGGAACGCAAATCTGGCACGATGATTTTCGTCGGCTCGGTCGCCGGGCAAATCGGTTCGCAGACCGATCCGCCTTACAGTGCCAGCAAGGCCGCGAATATCAACTTCGCCCAATGCCTCGCCAAGGACCTCGCGCCGCATGGCATCCGCGTCAACACGGTTTGCCCCGGCATGGTGCAGACCACCTTGAATAAAGCGGTCTGGCAAAGCTGGCACGACCGGCAACCCGCCGAGTTGCAACTCAGTTACGACGCCTGGGCCGAGCAGAAGATCAAACAACTCGTCCCCCTGGGCCGCTGGCAAACCCCGGACGATGTCGCGAATCTCATCGTCTTCCTGTCATCCCTCTGCGCCAGTGAAATCACCGGCCAGACGATCAACGTCGATGGCGGCTATGTGATGCATTGGTGAGGACCAGGTATTAGGCGATAGGGATTAGGCGTTAGGGTGACCTCAACAAGCTGAATATGGTTGCGATATCTCATGGCATCAGTTCACGCGTCGTTCGCACATCGCCCGCTCTTCGATTGGCAGCACGATTTCCGCACGTCGGCAGATGCCGAGGTCCGCTATCGCGCAATTCAAGCCATCGCGGCTTTAGGCGGCGAAGAAGAATCTTTGAACTGGCTGCGGCAAGGTCTAGATGACGGCGACTCGGCCATTCGCGCCAGTGCGGCCCGACAACTACTGCCGCGTGCCGGGGCGGGCCAGCGGCTCGAACAAGAACAAATCTGGGCCTCCATCCGCATTCGCTGGGAGCAATTGCTTAGCGATGATGACCCCGATGTCCGGTTTGAATCCGCCCGCGGACTGCTGCGGCTCGATCCCGCCTGTCAAGCTGCCACAATCACTTTATTGATGCTCCTCGACGATGACGAGACGCAACCGCCGATGCTGGCCGCGATCTTGCGAGCACTCACCGAAGTTACACCTGCCGATGTCGCGGTCGCTCCGCGCTGGCCGCGCTATCTGGAACATCCCCAAGCCGAAGTCCGCGAACAGGCCGCGCGCGCACTGGGAACCTGGGGCCGGCAATCGGTCGAACTCGCCACGAATCTGATTCTACTCCTCGATGACGAGGAACCGTTCGTCCGCGAAGAAGCAGCCCGCTCGTTCGGACATCTCGGCGTGTCTTCCTCGGAAATCCTGGCCGCATTGACGATGGCCGCGGACGATGAGGATGAACTCGTCGCCACCGTGGCCAAGGCATCGCTGTCACAGTTGCAGGGCGCGAGCAGATGAACGAAAGACGGTTCTCGCTGAGTATGTTCGTGGTGATCTGGTTCATCAACTTTCAGCACGTTGTTTCCGCCGATGTGCCTGTGCCGGCTAAATCACGACTGAATGTCGTCTTGCTCTATGCAGACGACTGGCGATTCAACACGCTGGGGTGCGCGGGGAATCCGATTGTCAAAACGCCCCATCTGGATGCCCTCGCGGCAAAAGGTGTGCGGTTCCAGCGGGCCTGTGTGACGACTTCCATCTGCGGCGTGAGCCGTGCGAGCCTGCTGACAGGCCAGTGGATGTCGCGGCATGGTAATCGGGCTTTTGGTGAGTTTCAAACGCCCTGGAGAGACACACTTCCCGGACGCCTGCGCGATTGCGGCTATTCGCTGGGCCATGCGGGGAAGTGGCACAACGGCACGTTTCCCGCAGAGAACTACGATTTCTCGCGCATCACCCCCATGCAACATTTTCTCCCTCAGCCCGATGGATCACGGCGGCACGTCACGCGACAAAATGAAACCGATGCCCTGGAATTCTTACGCACCCGGCCGGCGGAGCAGCCCTTCTGTTTAACGGTCGCCTTCGTCGCCCCGCACGCGGAAGACAACGATCCCCGGCAGTATTTGTGTCAGCCCGAAAGTGAGCCGCTCTATCAGAACGCCGTCATCCCCCTGACGTTCGCGGCGGATGAGGACGCAATTCGCCGGCTGCCGAAATTCCTCTCGCATCCTCAGAATGAAGGCCGCCGTCGTTGGGGTTGGCGGTTCGATACGCCCGAGAAATATCAGACCTTCATGAAAGCTTACTACCGGCTCGTCACGGAAGTTGATACCGCCTGCGGCAACATTCTAGCGGAGTTGGAGCGACAGAAATTAAGCGACCAAACCCTGATCATTTTCACGACCGACAACGGCTACTTCCACGGCGAGCATGGACTCGCCGACAAGTGGTATCCGTATGAGGAATCGATCCGCGTCCCACTGATTGTGCGCGATCCCCGTTTGCCGGCCGCACGCGCTGGCACGACGTGCGATGAGTTCGCACTGAACGTCGACCTGGCCCCCACGATTCTGGCTGCCACGGGCTGCGAAATCCCTGCCGGCATGCAGGGCCGTGATTTGTCACCCCTCTTGCGCGGCGAAACGCCAACCGACTGGCGGCAGGATTTCTTCTACGAACACGGCGTGATCAATGCCAAAGATGTGATCCCCGCATCGGAAGCGCTGGTCACGAAAAATGAGAAATACATTCTCTGGCCCGACTTTGAAACCGAAGAATTGTTCGATCTCACAGCCGACCCGCACGAGACGCGCAACCTGGCAGCCGAACCGGATCGACAACCAACCCTCGCTAAAATGCGATCACGATTAGCCGAGTTGAAGCGCCGGGCGCAATAGTTCGCGGGATCGTTTTTGGCGGGGAGAAGGAGATTGACAATCTAGCCCAGAGGGCGACAGATCATAGCCCAGGACGTGAGTCCTGGGGCCTGAGTCTCGTTGAAGAAATGAAGCCCGGAGGGCGACAGAACTTTCTGCCGCCCTGACGGGCTAAAGCCATAGCGGCCATTACGCCGTGAACAAACAATCTGATTTTTAGTGATGAAGCCGCTGTCATTTGGCCAGTTTGTGACCGGAGTGTATCACCGGCGCGACGAACTCGGAAATGAAGACGCGGTGGACGCAGCCGAAGTGGCCGCCGAGGTTGAACGCCCGGCTCATTGTCGGGCGATAGGCGGTCTGCACAAGTGGCGGACCGGTGTCGGGTGACGGGGATTTCCCGCGACGGAAGCCGATCATGCCGGCGGACGGAAGATGCCAGCCGTCGAGTGTGCCGAAGATCGTCGTGCCGATGCCGACAAACAGGCAGTCGAGCCACGAATGAAAACTCCAGATCCCCCGTTCGACTTTGGTTTGAATGGATGACAGATCAAACAGGGGCGACACGGCCGCGGCGAGCAGAATCAAACCGGTGAGGCGATGCCCGTCCGGCAACGCGCGGGCCGTCAACAGTGCGATCCCGCCGCCGCCTGAATGACCAATGATCCACACCGGCCGATCGGGATGCTCGGTCTGGTACTGAACGATGCGATCCGCCAGTTGCTGGGCGATCCGCTGGTTGCGTCGCCAGGCGCGCAGATGATACAGCGTGAGGAACTTGTTGCCCGTCGTCCAGTCGACAATCTCCAGCGCATAAGGCACGCCGGCATCAATCAGGCCGTGCAGCATCGACAAGTTCAAAAAGCTGAGTCCCTCAATGCCCGGCAGGATCAGGACCAGACCTTGTTCGAGCCGCTCTGCTTCTTTGCTGCAAAAACACCGCCGGGGCAGGAACCAGCCGAGCGGAGCGACGCAGAACGTCGCCAGACAAAAAACGCCCCGCTGCCAGCGCGGGCGGCAGCAGGGAACAGGGTCGGTGGAGATCGACATGGGGGAATCACGAGGGCCGGTGGGCGGGAATGCGGAGCCAGGCGATCCAACCGCCGGGCTTCTCTTTCATTCTACCCAGCTGGTCAACTTACGGAACCGTGTGTTCCTCGTTTCGGGTGGCACGTCCCTGAGTCCTCGAAGGGCGTGGTGCTCGCTCGAAGACCACGCCCTTCGCAAAGCCTCAGGGACGTGCCACCCAACTTTTTGTCATTGATGGAGGACTACGGAACCGTATGTTCGTGATCGGCTTCCGCATGCTCAGTATCCGGCGGGCCTTGAATCATCAGGGGCACCCGCAGTTCGGGATAGTGCGGGCTGTCGGTGAAGACGCGAATGAGACCGCGATGGCGGCCGGGGGGAACTTTCGCCGCGACAGTCGCTTCCAGCAGTTGTTCCAGCACGCCATGTTCGGTGCGGCTCTGCTGGCCGATTGTCACATCCACGAACGGCAGCGAAACCGACACCCCCATCACTTTCCAGCTTTCGTCCCGCGTGTCGGTGATGCGAATCTGCTGCACCGTCTCGCGTTCGCCGAACTGATACACCATCACCGCCGGCGGAACAATGCTGATCCCCTTCTCCGGCAGCTCGACGCGGAACGTCAACCGGGCTTCGCGCGGCTCGGGATCAAGATACTTCACGTCGACCGTGTATTCGTGTTTGCCGGGCGCTTCGTTCGCCGGCTGCACCCGCAGCACCAGCGCGTCCATGTCCCCCGGCTGATACTCCGTCTGCCGCAGTCGGGGCTGCAAGCAGCCGCAACTGGGGGTCATCTCCAGAATTTTCACCGGCTGCGAACCGCGATGTCGAAACAGGAAATTCGCGCGAACCTCCGCCGTCGGCTGCACCGGGCCGAGATCGACGAGATACTGATCAAACGCCAAAGCCGGCAACGCCCGCGGCGTGATCGATAACGTCGGCGCACTTCCCTGACAATGCGCGAGAACCGCCGCGCCAAACGGCAGAAACGCCAGCGTCCAGACAATCATCCGCTGCGGAGTCGACATGGCATCCGTGCCTTTGCTAGTAGTTCGACCATCTCAAATTGGTGGAATGATGTCAGGTGTTGGGTGGCACGCCCAGAGTCTTCGATGGGCGTGGCGATGAATCGAAGACCACGCCCTTCCCAAAGCCTCAGGGCGTGCCACCCGCGATCACCCTTTTGAAGTCGTCAGTTCAGGAATTTGAAGTAGCACTCATTGCCGGAGCTATAGTCGAGATACGAAATTTGGGCAAGACCGGAGTGGTCGGAAGCACATCACGCGTTCCCCCAGCCCGTGCCACGACTTGTCCGCAAGTCGTGCCCGATCAAACACACGACTTGCGGACAAGTCGTGGCACATCAATCAACCGTGACATCTGCATCAACCGGCCAAATTCGGCAATTCGCCGGTGCTGTCGCCGAGGTGGTCGACGTCGATTTCCATGCGGTTGAGCATGCCGAGCCAGAGGTTGTTGAGGGGGGTGTCCTTGGCGTAGCGGACATGTCGCCCCGACTTGATGGTGCCGCAGCCGCCGCCGGCGAGCAGAATCGGCAGGTCGTCGTGGTTGTGGGCGTTGCCGTCGGAGTTGCCGCTGCCGTAGGCGATCATCGCATGATCGAGCAGGGTGCCATCCCCTTCGGGTGTCGCCTTCATCTTCTCCAGCAGGTAGGCGAAGTGCTGCATGTGGAAGACGTTGATCTGGCGGATCTTCGCCTTCTTCGCTTCGTCGTTGGCGTGATGCGACAAGTCGTGATGGCCTTCCGGCACTTCGATGAACGGGTACGGCTTGTTGCTCCCCTCGTTCGCCAGCACGAATGTCATCACGCGGGTGACATCGGCCTGAAAACCGAGGACCATCAGGTCGGCCATCAACCGCAAATGCTCGGCATAATCGGCGGGAATGCCGGCCGGAACGGGATAATCGGGCGGCGTGATCGGCGGCAGTTTATCGGCCCGTTCAATCCGCAATTCGATGTCGCGGACCGAGGAGAAATACTCATCCAGTTTGCGGACATCCCCCGCGCCGAGTCGACCGGTCAGGCTTTGGGAATCTTCGCGAATGAAATCGAGTACACTTTTGCGGCGGGCATCGCGCTGGGCAACCTGGGCATTCGGCGTGGATGAGAACATCCGCTCGAATACCAGTTTCGGATTCACTTCCTTCGGCAACGGCTGAGTCGCCGAACGCCAGGCCATGGTCGACGAATAAACGCAGCTGTAACCGGAGTCGCAGTTGCCCGCCATCGAACCGGCTTCCGCGCCGATTTCCAGCGAGGGCAAACGGGTCTTGTCACCAACACGCGAGGCGGCCACCTGATCGACCGAAAGTCCCGCGCGGATGTCGGTGCCATCGGTCTTGCGCGGCTGCGCCCCGGTGAGGAACGCGGCGAGTGCCCGGGCATGATCGCCGGCACCATCCCCGTTCGCGCGGGCCTTATCAGCCGTCAAGCCGGTGAGGACCATCAACCGGTCGCGCACATTGGCGAGTGGCTTGAGAATCTCCGGCAGCTCGAATTCGGTTCCTTCCTGCGTCGGCGTCCAGTCGGCCATATTCACGCCGTTGGGGACATACAGAAACGCCATGCGATTGGGGGCCGCCTTGCCCGGCGCGGGGTTGTCGGCCCAAGCCGTCAGCGGTCCCATCGCTTCCAGCCAGGGCAGCGACATCGTGACACCCAGGCCGCGCAACACCGTCCGACGAGACAATTCATTCGAAAAGGCCATGACTCAACTCCTGACAGATTTCGATTTTTCCAATTCGGGTGGCACGTCCCTGACGCTTGGTGAAGGGCGTGGTCTTCGATTCATCGCCAAACGCTTCAAAGACTCAGGGATGTGCCACCCAGTCTCACTCATGTTTACGGCATCGCCACCGCCGGTGCGACTCCGCGTCGCCGGCGAAAAGGATCACTCTGCACGATCTCTGAGATCAACAGGGAAAACTTCGGCTCGTTCGTTTGCAGCTTCGTCACAATCTGTTCAATCGGGCGGCGGTCATAGTACTCGATGCCTCGACCAATCGCATAGGTCATCAACTTCTCGGTCAGGCAGCGGAGGAAGAGTTCCCGCCGCTGGGCAACCACCATCTTGAGGCCATCCGCACCGCCGAATTTCGTGCCGTCGGCGAACTCTCCCGTGGCATCGACCGCGAGGCTGCCGTCTTGGGTGCGGAACTGGCCAATGGCGTCGAAATTCTCCAGGGAGAAGCCAATCGGGTCCATTTTCGCGTGACAATTCGCACACGACGGATTCTGACGATGCAGTTCCATCCGCTGTTTGAGCGTGGCATTCGCCGCGGCCTGTGCGTCGTTCGGCAGTTCCGGGACGTTGGGCGGCGGGGGCGGCGGGGGTTCGCCGAGCATCTGCTCCAGCACCCAGCGGCCGCGTTTCACCGGCGAGGTGCGCGTAGGGTTCGAGGTCACCGTCAAGATGCTGGCTTGCGTCAACAGCCCGCCGCGCAATTTGCCCTGCAACGCCACGCGCTGAAACTCCGGCCCTGTAATCGGCAGCCCCTTCTCCGCAGTCTCTGGTTGACCAATCGCGTTGCCATTCGTATCGGCAATGCCGTAATGCTTGGCGAGTGGCTCGTTGAGGAACGTGTAGTTCGCATCGAACAATTCATACACGCTGCGATCCTCGCGCATCACCGAGGCGAAGAAGAGTTCCGTTTCTTTCAGCATCGCGGCCCGCAGCGGCTCGTTGAAGGTCGGGAACAACGTCGGGTCCGGCGCGAACTTTTCCAACCGCTGAATCTGCAACCATTGAAACGCGAAGTTGCGGACGAACTCGTTGGAGCGCGGATCGGCCAGCATCCGTTTGACTTGCGCATCGAGCGTCACTATCAACCGGCCGTCGCCAGCAAGATTAAACAGCTCCTCATCCGGCATCGTCGACCACAGGAAGTACGAGAGCCGCGAGGCGAGTTGGAACTCGTCCAGCGGGCGTGGCTCCGGGTTGTCGGGTTGTTCATACTGTTCCACGCGGAACAAAAACTTGGGCGAACAGAGCAGAACCTGCACCACGCGCTGCATGCCGGCTTCCCACTTCTCACCGCCGGCAACCGTCGCGTCGACAAGTTGCGTCATCCGCGCAAGTTCGTCCTCCGTCGCCGGGCGGCGATACGCCTGCCGCAGCAACCGGGTGAGAACTTCCCGCGTTTGCTCCGGCTGAGGTTTGTCGGGCGCGCAGGCGAGGATTTTCAAATGCGAGGCCGGGCGGGTCTCCAGCGGGCCTTCACTCCAGATGTGTTCGACATGCAGTTTGGCCGGTTCGACTCCCTCCGCCGGTTTGAGCAAGGCGACCCCGGCGTCCTTGATGTTGCCCAGACGGCTCACCAGATATTCGAGCCGCTGCGGCTTATCGGGTTCCCGCGCCGTGATTTCAAAAATCTGCAGGATTTTCACGTTCGTCAACTTGGGAGCATTCGCGCCGAGAAATTGAGCCAGCTCTTCCGGCGTCGCCAACCCCGGCAGCGTATTGTCTTTACCGGTGAGAAACAGCGCCACCCGGACGGGAGCGTCGTTGGTTGTTTCGGCATACAGATTCGCCCGCAACATCAACTCGGCATCGGCGGCGAACTTGAGGTAATCCCCGCCAGCGGTAAATGGTCCCGAGTAGATTGCTTCCGGCGAGGCGGGGTCGAGCGGGCGATAACGCCCCTGAGCCGTCTTGTCGCTGTTCGGTTGCAGAAAACGACCAGCGAGATAACGGCTGGGCGGTGGCGGCGGACTGGCGACAATCACCCGGTTCGCAATCGTCTCGGCGGCTTCGAGATACCGTTCCATGAGCAGCGGCGAAATCGTCAGCACATCGCCGATGTTGTCGAACCCGTGGCCAATGTCATCCGCCGGGAAACCTTCCGTCGGATCAAAATCGACGCCGAGCATATCGCGGACCGTGTTGCGATACTCATGGCGATTGAGGCGGCGCATCGTCACCCGGCCGGGGTCGGGCGGTGCGTTGCGATCGGCATGATCGAAGACCGCGGCGACATGGGCCAGAAAGGCTTCCGCCTCGGCGGGGGCCGGTTGCGGCTTGTCTTTGGGAGGCATCTCGCCCGCCAACACCACCCTCCGGACTTTGTCCCAGACTTTCCGCTGCATCACCACCGAACTCGTATCGCGAAACTGATCCAGCCGTAACTCGGCCTGCGGTTCGGTCCCGCCGTGGCAGGCCGTGCAATGCTGCTCCAGAAACTTGAGACCGCCCGCGGCAAAGTCCGGCGATTCGTCCGCGGGACAATTCATCGCGACGCTCGCGACTAAACACGAAGCCCAGAATCCGAACCGCGGCATGTGCAGGCATCCTCGGGGAAAATCACGTTCGGCAGGATCATTTGACAAGGCGGAGCGCGGAATTGAATTGTACGCCAACCCACCACCCATCGGCAACCACATTCGTGTTGAGATTGAGCCGTGAGACAGATTCAACTGATCCAGTGGGTAACGCTACTTGCCGGATGATTGCTTGTCTCACCCTATGACAGTTGGTTGCGCGACAAGTTGTTTGGGAATGCGTTCGCAGAGGCCTATTAGCCGCCAAACTGATCTAGACGCGGCTGGGTGGCCGGGGCTGGAACCGCTCTGTGCGAAGCCCCGGCATGACGAGCGGCGCGGCGTAAGCCCGCCGTGTCTTTAACGCGAAGACCGGGGCTTCGCGAAGCGCTCCAGCCCCGGCCACCCCTCCAAGCTGTTCACGTTGAACGAAGCGTTAGCCCCGTCGGCCCCAAAACCGGCCTAGACGGATTTTTCAATTTGTGACACATTGCCCGGTCGCCGCAGGTTCGCGCCCATTTGGCGGCGGCTGTTTTTTGTTCCGGCAAGGATGCCCTGATGTCTGCCGATCGCGTCTCCATCGTCGTTCCGATCTACAATGAGGTCGAGAACATTCCGCTGCTGTACGACGCCGTCACCAAGGTGATGAGGCAACTCGGCCGAGACTACGAACTCATTCTGGTCAACGACGGCTCCAAAGACGGCTCGACAGCCGCGCTGGAACAACTGGCCCAAACCGATGCCGCCGTCAAGGTGATTGAATTCCGTAAGAACTATGGTCAGACCGCCGCCATGCAAGCAGGCATTCAAGCCTCGACGATGGATGTCATCGTCTTCCTCGACGGCGACATGCAGAACGATCCGACCGATATCCCGATGATGCTCGCCAAACTCGATGAGGGGTTCGACCTCGTCCACGGCTGGCGGAAGAATCGTCAGGATACATTCATCAACCGCAAGCTCCCGTCGCTCATCGCCAATTGGGTGATCTCAAAAACCACCGGGTTTCCGGTGCATGATCTCGGCTGCACGCTGAAAGCCGTCCGCACGGAAATCGCGCAGGAACTGCAGCTTTACGGCGAGATGCACCGCTTCATCCCGATTCTCGCCGCCTGGCGCGGTGCCCGCTGCGCGGAAGTCGTCACGACGCATCATCCGCGCCGCTTCGGCACCTCGAAGTACGGCATCTCGCGCACCACGCGGGTCATTCTCGACCTGCTCACCGTCAAATATCTCATTCATTACATCGGCAGCCCGATGAAACTATTCGGCATGATCGGGCTGCTGTGCTGTGTGGTCAGCGGCCTGTCATGCGTCGGCACCGTGTGGATGAAACTGGCCAACGGGGTCGACATGACGGGCAACCCGCTGCTGCTGTTGACGTGTCTGTCGGCGATGCTGGGGGCGCAGTTTCTGTTCATGGGGATGCTCGGCGAATTGTGTTCACGGATTTACTTCCAGGTCCGCAACATGCCGAACTACGCTGTCCGCAAGACGATGAATTTTGAAGCGGTTTCTGTTCCGCTCACCATTTCGGACCGCCGCGCCGCGTGAGGCCACGATGCTGCTCGAACCGCCGAAAACATCGATGCCGGTCCGCCAAACGTCTCACGGCGAATGGCTGCTGGCACTCCTGCTGTTCACGGTCTTCCTCGCGATTGGCGGCGGGGCGTGGTATCAGACGCACCAGACGTACAAACATTTCGCCGTGCATGAACCGGGCAAGGTCTATCGCTGTGCCTGGGTGGAGGCCGACGTGATGGCCGAACTGGTGCGGAAGCATCAGGTGAAGACGGTGCTGAATTTGTGCCGGCCGGAAGAAATGGGACCGACGCGGGCGCAAGACGAGCGGCGTGCTGTGGAATCGGCCGGGGCGAAGTTCCTCGAACTGCCGCTGCCCGACACCGTGGACCCCTGGGATTTCCGCATCGCCGGTCACCGGGCCGTGCTGCTCGATCCGGCGAACTATCCGTTACTTGTCCATTGCCAGCATGGCGTGAACCGAACCGCGCGCACGCTGGCGATGTACGAGGTCCTCGTCCATCATGCCGATGGAGAAGCCGCCGTGAAGGCCATGCCGCTGTTCGGCCGGCGGAAGTACGGACCGCTGGAATACGAATTCGCCCGCAACTTCACGCGCGTGTTCCGCAACGATCCGCTGCGTACGCCCCCGCCGAGGATTCAACGTGTGCAATACACGTTTGAGGACGACGAGGACGCAGGCCACCGGCTGTAGTCACCAGCCCGACGCGCCAGCAAGGGTTTTCGTTTTGACGGCCCTTGCTGGCGCGGCGGGCTGGGTTGGGACTTCGACGGATCGCTACGCGACACCGATAGCCGAAGCGGCAATCTGTGCCACCTATGCTGAACCGGGTGATTCGTCGAGACTATGGCTCGATGCCAACTATCAGTGCGTCATCCCATATATGCCCCAATGGCGACCAACCTGTGCTAGGCGCAGGCGGAAAACCTGAGCGGCAGACGCCTCGGCAAACAGTGAAGTCGAAAACAGCCTGAAAACAGTTGTGGTAGAAGAGACCGGCACGCATGCGGGCGGGATTCCAGACGATAAACGCTTCTTCGCCCGGTTGCAGAGCATCCGTGTCCGTTCGGTTGTAGACCAAAAGCGCATCGAGAATAACCGATTGCTGTTGGATTGTGGCGTAAAAATAGCCGGTCTCACCATCGTCCTCAAAAACGACGCCGTAGCCCTGGTCGAAGGATTTTGAATAAGGGCCCTCTCCCGAGAAGTTGATTGCGTGAGCCGTCGCCTCGTCAAGCGCAGGCATGGCGTGCTGAGGCGCGGGCTTACTGCCCTGATGACTATCGAAGATGCCCATCATTACGAACCTTCCGAATGGCGGGTAGCCGAGACGCTGCTCTGAGCAACTCTGGTTGCATGTGCGAATCATCGTAATCTCTCCGGGCAAATTTCTCCTGTGAACCCCGACATCAAAAGCGACATTTGGGCCACCACGGCGCGGCGGGAGAATGACGCTTTAGCCCGCTGGGCTATCTTCTGACGCTCTGACGGGCTTGAATCACAGCAGGCTCAACGCAACGAGCAAAGAGCGCCCCTTGCTTACGCGTCGGTCTGGTTTGGACTTCGCTGGTTGGCCGCTTTGAGCCAACCGGGGCGGCACCAAGGCGGCAACGTCGCAAAACCTCGTCTCGCTGCGCGACGCAGGTAGCGGGGATCTCTTTGCACCACCAAAAACAGTGACATTCCCGCATGACAAATGCGATTGGTCGCTGCCGAACCAACTGTCACACGCTTTTTCTAAGAAACCGTGCTTGGGCGTTGAGTGCTAACCTGATACACGGGTTCTGTTTGCGGTTAATCGCATTCGCACGGTTGGATTTTTCCCTTAGCATTTGCCAGCCCCCCGTATAACTGGTTAGCCTAGCTAAGTGATTTTTCAAATAAGGGGTTGCTGACGACGCTCGGAAGGGATTGCGACGACGGAATGCAGCTCTTGAACTGAAAATTGGCGACTCGCCAGGAAAAAACTGCAGAGTTGTAACGAGATTGCGAGCTACGGTTCTGAGGAGAGATCTGATCAAGATTGTCACGCCGTCGAATCGTCGCGGTTTTAAGGAGCATTCCGCCATGTCACGTAAACAAGCATTGTTAAGGTTGCACGAACGTCTGCTCTCGCAACGAGATGCGCTTCGCCGCAAAATCTCCGACGATCTCGGATTGGCATATTTTCCGGACGACGGCATCAACGACATTGGCGAGACGGCTCATCAGGTCGAGCAGACGGAAATCCATACCCAGCTGGCCGCTCTGGAAAGCCGTGAACTCGGGCAGATCGAACATGCCATTGGTATGATCCGCCACGGCCGCTACGGCACTTGCGAAGGGTGCGAGAAGGCAATTCCCATCGCACGCTTGCAGGCTTTGCCATTCTCCCCACTTTGCGTGGAATGCCAACGCAAAGTCGAATCGGGCGAGCACCTCGATCTCGAAACCAGCTCGAACTGGTCATCCGCTATGGAGTTCGAGCGCCAAGCGAATGATCACGAATATTCGCTGAACGATCTCGATCAGGGTGGCCGGCCGGAGTTTTAATTCGCGGCCTGATCGACAAATTCCAGCAACTCTTGCCGAAAAACGGGGTTGGACTGCGGACGGTAACGGGCTAGAATCCCTTTGCCGAGCAATCGTTTGATCTAACGGGATTGATCAGCCGGATGATTCGTTCCTGATGATCATTCTGCTTGATCGATTAAACCCGTAACTCCAGCGAAATACTGGATTTCCGGCGGCGCACTGCCGAGTGGAGAAGGATGGGCATGATGCTCTCACTCTCACGCCGCGACAAATAAGTTCTAAGGGAACTTCTCACAGGGACCGTCATGTCGAAGCGATCCGTCCTGTGCCTGTGCGGCGGTATGCTGTGCCTCGGAATGGCATTGGGTGCCGGTTTGCTGACTCTGCCTCGCGGTAATTCTGTACTCGCCTTGGAATCGCTGGCGGCGGTCCAGCAGGATCCCGAGCCACCGAAGGAACTCTCGGCGCTCCATCAAAGCAGCGCCTGGCTGGCGAAAATCACCAATGTGATCACTCCCAGCGTCGTCCATATTCAAAGTGAACGCAAAGCGGCGAACCGGGGCAAAGTCGAAGAGACCGGCTCCGGGGTCATCATTTCCAGCCCCAAAACGCCCGGCTCTTACATTGTCACCAATCGGCATGTCATCGACGGTGCCGAACTCGATGCCATCTCCATTTCGCTCAACGACGGACGCATGCTCAATCCCACCCGGGTCTGGAGCGATCGCGCCACCGATATCGCCGTCCTTCAGGTGACGGAAGACGATCTCACCGCCGCCAAATGGGGCGACAGCAACCGGCTCGAGATCGGCCATCTCGTCATCGCCGCCGGCAGTCCGTTCGGCTTGAGCCGGTCAGTCACGCTTGGAATCATCAGCGCCAAAGGCCGCCGCTCACTGAAACTCGGTGCCGGGTCCGAAGTCCTTAATCAGGATTTCCTGCAAACCGACGCCGCGATCAACCCAGGCAATTCCGGCGGCCCATTGATCGACATGAACGGCCGTGTGATTGGGATCAACACGGCGATCGCTTCGCAAGGCGGCGGCAACGAAGGAATTGGGTTCAGCATTCCGTCGAACCTCGCTCAGCGGGTCATGGAACAACTGCTGGAAACGGGCAGCGTCCGCCGCGGATACCTCGGCGTGCGGCTCGATCCGGCGTTCGATGCCAAAGCCGCTCGCCGACTCAAGCTGGATCGCGTGCAGGGCACCCGCGTCGTCGAAGTTTACTCCGCCTCTCCCGCCTCGCGCGCCAATTTGCAGATCGATGATGTTGTCATGACGTTTGACGGCCTCGATGTGCAGGATGAAAGCCATCTGATCAATCTGGTGAGTCTCACCCCCGTCGGCAAAGCGATTCGCCTGACGGTCTGGCGCGACGGCAAGAAGATTCAACTCTCCGTCACACTTGCCGAACGGGCCGATCCGAATGCGACCAGCGAAGCTCCGGCCGAATCAGAACTCGGCATTCCGATTCGACAGATGGGCCTGACAGTTCAGCCGCTGGACGAAGACATCTCGGAGCAACTAGGCGGCGAGGAACCGCAGTTCGGCCTGTTGATTCTGGATGTGGACCACGACAGCCCGCTCGCCGGTGACATTTGCGCGTTTGATGTGCTGGAAGCCGTCGGCCTGAACCGCGTCACAACGCTGAGCGATCTGCATCAGGCCCTCGACGAATCGACCGACCGCGACAATGTCCTCCTGAAAGTTCGCTCGACCGCCAACGACGGCCGCCTGCGCATCGTCGTCTGGAAGCGGTAACGCTGCATTGGCTGGCCAGTTTATACGTGGGTCACGTTTCCAACGTGACTGGCTCTGGCATGTGAATATCATGCTGGATCAGTAACTCACACGTTAAAAACGTGTGCCACATAAACATCGATAGGCTGCCATCATCACCCAATCTGGGCTTTGACGAACCGGGGTTTGTCCGAATCCGCGTCCGTCCCGGTCGATCTCTCCCTCTGTAGCGCGGTGACAATCGGCAAACTGAGCAGGATTGACGGGATATGGAATACGAGCAACTCACCCGGCAGATTATCGGTTGTGCGATGCAGGTTCACCGCGTACTCGGGCCGGGGTTTTTGGAGTCGGTCTACCAGAACGCGCTGACTCATGAACTGCGTAAGGCCGGCCTGCGCGTCGAATGTCAGCGGCCATTAAGCGTCACTTACGATCATGTCGTCGTCGGCAAGTTTGAGGCCGACATGGTCATCGAAGATGTCGTGCTGATCGAAAACAAAGCCGTCCAATCATTGGCTGCGGCTCATGAAATCCAACTTGTCAACTATCTGACAGCGACCGGCATCAATATCGGACTGCTGATCAACTTCGGAGCGAGCCGCCTGGAATTCCAGCGCAAGCACCGTATTTACAAACCCAAACAGACAGGATCAACAGGAGTTACAGGATCAGAAATTTCGGATGCTCAAAATTATCCTGGAAATCCTGAAAATCCTGTCAAACCTCCTCGGCCTGACGACAATCCGTCTTGAGCGTTCAGTGAACGCAGGCAGACACATCGATCAAGACAGGATTTACAGGATATACAGGATCAATGGCATAAGTCCTGAATTCTAATCCTGCGAATCTTGTTCATCCTGTCAGAAATTCACCGCTGAAAATTTGGCATCAAGCGTTAATGCCGCAGCAGGAACTCGTTCGAGTTCAACAACGCGTGCTGCCAATCGGCGAAAGCCGCGGACCGGGTTTCCGCCGTGGCGCGGAACGTCTCGAACAGCGTGGTCTCGGCGTTTGTCGGTCGGCGCGATAACGTTGTCAGGTACATCAGCTCAAACACTTCCGCGTCCGTCTTCCCAGCGGCCAACCAGACACTGAGCCGGGCCGCGGGGCGCGTGATGTTGCCGAGAATCTCCGGGCTGTTGAGCAGGTGAATGACCTGACTGATCGACGGATCGCTATCGCGGGAACATTCGCAGGTCGAATCCCGGACCGGCTTGCCGAACGCCTGCAGGAACGGATGTGCCGTCGTCCCCTCCGCGAGTTCCACGGCTCGCGTGCCCGGCGGATAATTCGCGAACTCGGCCGGAATGCCGATGGCCTGCGAAATGGCATCCAGAATTTGCTCGCCGGTCAGCATTCTCGCTTGCGCCTGGCTGAAATACTTCTCGACCGGTGCCGCCTGCGCCGACTGCGCCGCCGGCTGCGCGCTCAGCTGGTACGTCTGCGAGTTCAGAATCTGCCGTAAGACCGGCCGCAAGCGGTAACCCTGTTGCGCGAACTCGCGGGCCAGTTCGGCGAGCAGTTCCGGATTCGACGGCGGATTCGTCTCGCGGAAATCATCGACCGGTTCGACAATGCCCCGGCCGAACAGATGGAACCAGACCCGATTCGTGATCGAGCGGGCGAAGTACGGATTGTCTTCGGCCGTGAGCCAGTCGGCGAGATACTTCCGGCGATCCTCTGTGGGGCCGATTTCAGCCACATGTCCGAACGCCGCCGCGGGGACGATCTGATTCGTGAGCGGATGCCGGACATCCCCCTGCCGGTCGAGGTAGACGATTTCGTCATCGAGTCCAAATTGCGTCCCCTTGAATTTCACGCGCGCGAAATACGCGGCGAAGCCGTAGTAATCGGCCTGGGTGATCGACTCGAACGGATGGTTGTGGCACTTCGCGCAGCCGATGCGGACGCCGAGAAAGAGTTGCGACATCGCTTCGGCCATATCGTCCGGTGTGCGGGCGACGCGGAAGAAATTCGCTTCGGGATGATGCAGCGTGTTGCCGAGGCCGGTCAGCGTTTCGCGGGCGAACTCCGTCATCGGCCGGTCGTCGCGAAACAGGTCGACCAGATAGCGGTGCAGGCTGAACACGCCGCGCTGGCTGATCGTCACTTCGCTGCCCCGCAGCAAGTCGGCCCACTTCAATGCCCAGAACGGTGCGAACTCTTCGCGGTCGAGCAGCTGGTCGATGAGTTGCGACCGCTTAGCCGGATCGCGCGAATCGAGAAACACGCGGGCCTCATCGGCGCTGGGCAGCGTACCGATGACATCGAGAAAGACGCGGCGGAGAAAGACCTCATCCGCCGCGACATCCGCCGGCTGAATCTGTAATTCCGCCTGCTTCTGGAAGACGTGTTCGTCGATGAAGTTTCGCGGTGCTGATGCTCGAAACGTAAACGACGGATCGCGTTCCACAAACGTCAGTCGCGCGCCGGTGACTTTGTCGAGATAACGCACCAGGAACGCCGCCTCGGCGGTGCCGTCGAATGTCACCAGACCATGTTTCGTAATCGTGGCGGCTCGCGTTTCGGTCGCATCGAACCCGGCCAGATGGGTCACGTCTTGCACGGTTCCATCGGAAAAATGGGCCAGCGCGATCAGTTGTTGTTGCGGCCGGGCTTCCGGCAGGCGGCGTGCGGCGGGGATGACTTCCAACCGGGTAACGCTGCGGAGTTGCGAGGATGGTTTGCGACCCTGATGAATCCAGGTCCGCAGAATCTGATACTCGGGGTCGGTCCGTTCAAATCGTTTGCCTCCCTGATGCGGCGTTTCCCCCAGAGCTTTCAAGAGGAGCAAGCTGCGGTCGGCATCCTGCACATTGGTCCGCCGGCCGGAAAATTCCTTCGTCAGTGTCTCGAAATCGAGCGCCGGATCAAACCCGCGCAGACTCAGGCGGAAGCCCCCCTTGCCCTGCGGCGAACCGTGGCACGCCCCCTGATTGCACCCCGCGCGACTCAGCGCCGCGATCACTTCCGTGCGGAAATCGATCTGCTCGCCATCGCCGATTCCCTGGACAGTCACCGCGATCATCTGCGCGAATTCGCCGACCTGCACCCGCACCATTGCCGAACCTTGTCCGCGGGGAATGACGACACCCTGCGGAGTCACAATCGCAATCGTCGGCGTCAACGATTCATAACTCGCCTCACGCGTGAGATCCGCCGTCGCGCCGGTGAGTTCGCCCGAAACGAGCAATTGCTGCTGGCTGCGCAGCCCATGCAATGTCACCTCGGCGGGATCGACACGCAGCGCGACCAACGGCGGCAACTCAGCCGCAGAGGCCGCGAGACCAAACCAGATCACACCCAGCGGAGCCATGCGCATTGGTTGGAAATCCTGCAAGGCCGAGAACCACGGAATACACGGAATCACGCTTAGGAAAGCCGCCAGGCCTACTACCAAGCCCTACGGAATTTATTCGGAACATCCGTCGTCGCTCCCAGCGTAACTCGCCCAGCCGGGCAACTTACGGAATTTCCCACAATTTTGTCAAAGTTTCCATGACGAGCACTGTGTGAATCGCGCTGCGAGTCGTGGCTGGAGCGGCAGATGCTCCGAAACTAAAAATATGGGTGATGTCGAATGCTCGCGTCCTGAAATCTATATCTCCCGCTTTGCCGGGCTGAACAACGGCAGCCATCACGCCGCGACCAAAGTTGGTCCACCAATTCGCAACCGCCCCCGTCCTTCATGGAATGATCAATTCTGGGGTACTGCTTAAGGCGTTTCGATCCCTCGGAAAAGCGGGGCCGCGGTCCAGCGCGTCAAACACGCCCGGAGTTCCGTTTCCAAGGAAAGGGGCACATCGTCGGCTTGCACGGCTCGGGCCAGTGCGGTGGTGAACTCGTCCCCGGCCCGCAACCCGGCGAGTAACTCAAACTGCCAGCGGGGGACTGACCAGCGGCGGACGACATAGTTCTGGCGATAAACAATCAACCAGCTCGGCCGCGGCGCGGGGATTCGCAGCTCGCGGGACTGCCGCACGGCGGATGCGTATTCCTGACACGGAAACCGCAAGGCCATCAGACGGACGGTGGCGTGCAACTGCAAGCGGCTGGTGGCGAACTCGGCGGGACTGATCGCGGCGACCGCCGCGCTACTCAAACTCGTGGTCCGTTCCGGGCCGGCGAGATCGAAGACTTCGCTGTAGCAGCGTTCCAGCGCGGCCAAATCGATCAGAAAATCGGCATAGTCGGGCAGGCTTTCAACAGTTGACCGCGTGGGGCGTGTCTCCGAGAGATACTGGCTGAAGCCGCCGCCGAGGTCGCTCAATGAGTGACTGGTCGATGGGCGTGCCTGCAAATACCCGGCGGCGAAACCAGTGAAGGCTTCGTCCCCCGCGGCGACTTTCACGGCGGGAAACTCGGCGCTGAGGCAATCGAGCAATCGCGCCCAATACGCGCGGCCGTAAATGGCGAGGCGTTCCGCGGGAGTCTGCCGCGCGGAGGAGGTGATCACGCGGGAGATGTCCGCCGAGGCGATTTGATCTTGCATCGCCTGAGCGCCGGCCATCACGCCGGCGGGGTGCTGCAAGACCGATTGCAGCCACTGTTGGACGACGCGCAGAGACGGTTCGCTCATTCGGAGATCAGTTCCTGCGCAGGTCGCCGGTTTACTTTTTCGGCTGCGGTCCGGACAAGGGAAAATTGAACGTCTGGCTGCCGGCGGCGACATCTTTGAATGTCAGCGAGACATTGGAGTACTCACCGGGAGCGACCATCGGAGGTTGCAGCTGCAGCCAGATGCGGCATTTCCCGATTTTCACGCCGGGAATGCCCTCTGCGTACATCAGCTTGTATTCGCCTTTTTCGTCAGTCTGGCCGAATGACGTGCGGATTTTCTTGAAGTTCGTCGACTCCGCGTCGGTGCCCTGCTCGGCGACAGGCTGGAAATAGACGGTGGCGAAAGCCGCGGGTTGGCCGTTAAAGGTCACGGTGCCGGTGACCTGACCGAGCTTCGGCAATTTCAGTCGGTCTCCCATCATCTGATCGCTGAGGTAATACAACCCGAGGCAGACCACGATGGTCCCCGCCAGGATGGCGACTCCCTGCATGCCAAACTCGTTCCACAGTCCCGCGAAATCGAAACTGAAGCGGCGTTTGGAATCGGGCTGTTCAGGTTGATACCGGAGCGAGCTGTCTTTGAGGGCCTGCCGCAATTCGCGCGCGGCCTGCGCGCGATCGCGCGTGCCGGAAGTCGCGGGAACCTCGGAATCGGACAGCCCACCACGGGACGGCGTAGGCCGGTCGAAATCGCGAGGGGCGCTGCGCGATTTCGGCGGCGGGCTTTTCGCATCAATGTCGAACTCATCGCTGAGTGGCAGCGGACGACTGCTCCGCTCGCGAGCCGGCGGCGTGGAACGCGCGGCCGGTCGCGGCGGCGGTTTGTCCTCATCGTCGTCCATCTCTTCCGGGATGAACGGCTTGAACTTCGGTTTCGCGGTGGGCGGGACTTTCGGAATCGATAACATCGGACCATCGTCGTCGTCGACAGTATCTTTTTTGGACGCGACGGGGGGCAGCGGCGTTTTACGATCGGTTTGATCGGCCGCGGATGCCGCTGTCATGAACGACGGGATGTAATCGTCATCGTCGTCGTCATCGTTCATGTCTGGCAGCGGCGTGAGGGCCGGTTTCACGGCGGGCTTTTTCGCGACGAGGGGCAGGTCGTCCTTTGTCGGTGCCGTCGCTGATTTCGTGGGGGCCGGCGGGGCTGGCTCATCGTCGGACGACTCGACAACGTCGACCCCTTCTTCATCGTCTGCCGGGGTAGGGACGGCGAATTCGGTCTTGCATTTGGGACACCGGCGTTTGGTGCCCGCGAGTTCTTCTCGGATGTCGAGCTTCGCTCCGCAACCGTCACAAATGACGCGAATCGCCATGATGAACTTTCTCGCTCTCGCTCAGTCTGTCTGCACTTCTCGACCGATCCATTCAGTCAATCGGCCGGCTCGGAACAGGCCGGCCGGCCGAGGAATTCATGAAATCCATTCGTGGATCAAGTTTGGGTGGCACGTCCCTGAGGCTCTGCGAAGGGCGTGGACTTCAATATCTCGCCACGCCCGTCGAAGACTCCCGGACGTGCCACCCGAAAATCAGAATTTCCATCTTCCGACTTTACATCAGATCTCTGTAGGTGATTCATCAATCGATGCTGACGGGGCTGCCTTGTGACATGTTGCCCAGATTTTGCCAGATCAACAGGTTGATATTCACACTGATCTGCCGGACGCTGCCGTCAGCGAAACCGGACTGAATGATCTGGCTGTGCGGGCTGTCGGCTTCGTCATAATGCAGCCCGGAATGCGGCGCGTTGCGCGCGCTGAACAGCGTCGCCGGCCCGCCCCAGGCCCAACCATCCTGGCTGCGTTGCAGCACGGGGGTCAAGTTTTGAGACAGGCGTCGCTCGCTGACCATGACGACGTTGGAAGTGCCATCGGAGACATCACGCATCGAGGTATGCGTATTGACGCCGAACATGCCGATGTTCGTCGAAAATTGCGTGTAAGGCGAAATACTGTAGCTGCCGCCGTTCGCTCCCACCACGGTCGACGCTGTCGCGGCGAGTTGAGCCGGGGTCATGAGATAGGTCTGGCGGTCGGCGAAGTTGGCTGTGTTATCGTGAAAGGTAATGCCCGAACCGCTGCACGCGGCGTAATCGTTTCCGCCTTGTCCCCAGGGTGCGTTTAGGGGGCTGGAGGTATCCATGCGTTCCGCCGCTTGAAATTTGCCGGTGGACTCCATTTGTGACCGTCGCGAGGGACAGTAGAACGACTTCAACTCGGTTTTGGGCGGATAGATAATCGAGAAATCAGGCGGTTGAGTTTGGACGCCGATTTCACCATTCGCACGGACGTTGCCGTTGAATCGCCAGTAATTGTAGGTCGAGACCTGATCAATCATCGGGAGAATGTGGACGATCCAGCTGGTGCCGTGATAGCTGTTGGGGTTCGCGATCACGCCGTTCAACCCTCCCGCAAGCACGGTGGTGGCTTCCGCCGGCAGGGCGTAATTGCCGACGCCGTCGGTCGTGAAGATGTTGTTGATCTGCCCCGGAGGGAAGCAGCGGTGCGTATCGTGGTAGTTGTGCAAGGCGAGGCCAATCTGCTTGAGATTGTTCTGGCACTGCGACCGGCGGGCCGCTTCGCGCGCCTGCTGCACGGCCGGCAATAGCATGGCAATCAGAATCGCGATGATGGCAATGACCACCAGCAATTCGATCAGTGTGAAACCTCGACGTCGCCTTGGCATGTTCATGACGGACTCCTGGACGATGGACGACCAATGAAGACATACACACCCGGAACTCCGGGGAGTTCACGACCGGATGGTCTTGCACGGAAGGAAAACATGAATCTGCGGCGAGCACACAAATCTCGCGGCATCAAGTCTCAGGTTCGGATACGCGATTCGTCCTATCATGTCGATTGTCTGCGTGGATCGTCAAGGGGAGACGAGAGAAGGCTGAGGGTTTAGGGCTGAGAGCCGAGGGCCGGCGGACAGAAGCTCCGGGCACAGCCAGAGCGGGCTGTCTTCGTTTCCGGCCCTTAGCCCTGAACTCTCAACCCTTAGCCTTCCCGCTCCCAGACTTGCGAAATGATTCGCAGACCGGGAAACTGTCGGCTCGATACCGATGGCCGCACGGGGCGTGCTGTCGGACCAGAACTGTTCTCAACTGCGAATCGTAGCGGTGTGGGTATCACCTTGTGGAATCTTATGACTGGTGCCTTGAAACGACGGGCCAAGCGGGGGAAAGCGCCCCTCTACCTGACCGAGGAAGAACGGGACGGCATTCGAGCCGCCGGGCAGTTCAACGCCCAAGTGCTCGATTTCATCCGCTCGCAAGTCGTGCCCGGCGTGAAGACCGAGAGGATCGACAAGCTGGTTGAGGAATACACCCACGACCACGGACACCGGTGTGCCACCAAAGGTTACAAGGGTTTTCCGAAAAGTATCTGCACCAGCATCAACGAAATCGTCTGCCACGGGATTCCGGATAAGACGGTGCTGCGTGACGGCGATATCGTGAACATCGACCTGACCTCCGTCGTCAACGGCTGGCACGGCGATTCTTCCGAAACCTTCCTCATCGGCGAGGTCTCTTCCGACGCCAAACGGGTCACCCAGGTCGCGTTCGATTCGATGTTCGTGGGCATTCAGGCGATTCAACCCTACGGCAAAGTTACCGACATCGGCCGCGCGATTGAACGTTACGCCCGCATGCACGGTATGGAAGTCGTCCGCGAATACCAGGGCCACGGCGTCGGCCGGGACTTCCATGCCGATCCCGGCATCCCGCATTATGTGCCCCGGGTTGGCGCTTCGCAGGAAGTGATCGAGCCGGGGATGTGTTTCACGGTCGAGCCGATGATCAACGCCGGCACCTGGCGGACATTCATCGATACTGTCGACAAATGGACCGTGCGCACGGTCGATTTGTCGTTGTCGGCTCAGTTTGAACATACCGTGCTGATCACAGAGACCGGCCCGGAGATCACCACGCTGACTCAGCACGGCCCGCAGATGGGTCATCGGTTTTAGTTGGGCTTTAGAATGTAGAGCACTTGCTCCGCAAGTGCAAAAATGGCACTTGCGGAGCAAGTGCTCTACATTCAAGACATGAACTTCACAAAATGTGCGTGGTGATGAGTTCGGGGAATCACGATGCAGTTGGAACGGGCCACAAGCCCCATCGGATTCATCTCCGCGGGCCGTGGTTTGTCGCGCGGTGTGATGCAGGTGGCCAACCGGTGGGAGAACCGCAGCGACTCCGGCATCCCGACGAGTGGGCCGCGTTCGCTGGAGCCGATGCCGGTTGTGTGCAATTGCAGCGCACGTTTCATGCGCCGTCCAATCTAGATGAAACCGAAGTCCTCTGCGTGATGCTGACGGGCGTTTTTGGTCGCGGCGAAGTTGGGTTGAATGGAGTCGTGCTCGGGCAATTTGCTGACGATCAAACCGCCTGCGAGTTCCCTGTCCCACTGCCGCTGCCGTTCTCGAATTCGCTGACAATCCACATCTCGTACACGGCCGCCACGGCCGATCATCCCGATGTCGGGGTGCATGGTGTGGTGGTGTTAGAGATTCGGGCGAATCGGTAGAATACCACGCTTCTGCTCTGCGTTCGGGTGGCACGTCCCTGAGTCCTCGAAGGGCGTGGCGCATGCTCGAAGACCACGCCCTTTCCAAAACCTCAGGGACGTGCCACCCAACATTTTGGGATAGAAGGTCTAGTAGTCGCGCAAGAAAACATTGCTTATGCCCAGCTTCGCTAACGGCATTCGTCGAAGTGCGCTATAATGCGGGCATGATCACTTTCGCGTTGCGTAATCTGTTCAGCCGGCCGTTGCGGTCGCTGTTGGCCCTCTTGGGATTAACGGTCGCCATCGCAGGGATGGTGGGGCTGTTCTCCGTGGCGTCCGGGCTGGAGCTGATGGTCAACAAGGCGTTCGGCCGCGCGCCGGGAATTGTCGCCATGCAGCACGGGGCTCTCATCCCTCTCTTTTCCCGGTTGCCGGCCGGATGGAATGAAGAGATCGCGCAACTCCCCGGCGTGCGGCAAACTCGGCCGGAAATCTGGGCTCGCATTCAGACGCTGGATGGCAAAGTGGTGTTCAATCCGCCGCGACTTTTATTCGGCGCGCATGTCGCCGATACCTGGAAACTCAATCACGCCGTGTTCCGCGACGACATCCGTTCTGGCCGGTTCCTGCAAGACGAAGATCGGGGCACGTTTGCCTGCGTGGTCAGCCGGCAGGTCGCTAAAGATTTGAGCAAGACCGTTGGCGATACGGTGCTGATCGACGGATACAACTCAGAAATCGTCGGCATCTTCGACACCGGTTCCGTTTTGCTCGACATGGCGGTATTGATGCACGACAGCGATGTGCGCACAATTGCTCGATTAGACGACCGCACTGTCAGCGTGATATACGTCGAACCGGAAGTCGGGGTTTCACCGGAGACTTTGATCCCCGCGATCCGCGATCGTTTTCGCGGCCGAGGCACCGAAGTCGCCACCGCCTCGTCATCGGGCACGGATTCGGTGGAAAGTCTGCCGCTGGGGGCCTTGGCGAAATCATTACTGCAAGGCTTGCAGCCACAAGACACCAACAAGACCGCTGCAAACAGCGATACTCAGGCCGAAGGGATCGAAGCCCGCACGGCTCGCGATTGGGGGAGCCGGCTGCTGGAGTTCAATGCCGACCTGGATTTGTTCTTATGGCTGATGACGCTCATTGGCGTCGTCATCGCACTGTTGAGCATTCTCAACACCATGCTGATGAGTGTGTCGGAACGGATGATCGAATTCGGCGTGCTCAAAGCCAACGGCTGGACGCGTTGGAATATCTTGTCATTGATCACCCTCGAGAGCGCGACGCTGGGCGTCTGTGGCGGCGTACTGGGCTGCCTGTGCGGCTGGATCGGCACACTGATTCTGAATTCTGTCTACGAGACGAAATTGAACCTCTACGCCAGCCCCGGCGTGATCGGCTTCAGCATGTTGTTCAGCATCTTTCTGGGCATGATCGGCGGCTTGTACCCCGCCTGGTGGGCCGTCCGCATGTCGCCGATGGAAGCCATCCGCCGCGGATGAGTTTTTCGAGCTGCGGTAAGCCAGCGGCGGGTTAATCGACCTGCACGAGTTCAAAATCAACCACCAGCGGCAGATGGTCCGAGGCGTCGCGGGCCGGGAAAGGCTTGGCGACTTTCACATGGGTCACGTTGATCGGACCGCGGGCGAAGGCTTTGTCTAACGAACCGACAGGCAAATAGGCCGGAAACGAGCGGAACCTCGAGATGGGTGCGGTGAGCTGCCGGAAGCCGTGAATCTCGAACGGTCCGTGATGCAGCGTATTCCGCCAATCGTTGAAGTCGCCGGTGATCAGCGTGGGGATCGGCCCGTCCGCGAGAAAATGATGATGTTCCAGCAGTCGGCGCACCTGCCAGTGACGTTCGCGTTCGCGCAATCCCAGATGCCAGTTGACGATTCGCAGTGGTCCGGCTGGTGAATTCAGGACCGCCAGTTGCGCGCCACGGGATTTGTGGCCCCGCAGCGTCAGCGATATGTGATGGTGGGCCGACATCGGCCACTTGCTGAGCATCAAGTTGCCGTAGCCCCCTTCGCGCACGGGATGCGTGAACTGGAATAAATGCGCGGCGGGTTCAAAGTGTTCAATCAGCAACTGCGGCTGATTGTGAAATTTTGTGCGCGCGACATTCCGATCCACCTCTTGCAGACAGATGATGTCGGGCGATTCGGCCTCGATGACGGCGATCACGCGGTCGAGATCGTACCGCCGATCGCGACCGCCGATGCCCTTGTGAATGTTGTAACTCAGCAGCTTCATTGTCGCACCGTCATCCTTGATGAGCTGTCATTCAAGCAGAGACAAGGCGGCACGAAAAGGGTGCGGGCAGCGATGCGCCATTCTAAACATGTGGCCGCTCATTGGTGAACGATGTTTGTTCACAGAGTTGTGTTCATGGCGTTGTGGCCGCTGCGATTTCAGCCCGCCAGGGCGGCGGAACATAGCCCAGGACGTCAGTCCTGGGAAAGTAGTTCCAAGAAAGATTTCAGCCCGGAGGGCGGCAGAAATGTCTATCGCCCTCCGGGCTGCATTCCTCGAACGAGCCGACCCAAGACTGACGTCCTGGGCTATGATCTGACGCCCTCCGGGCTACATCGAAAATCTCTGGCCCCACTGAAGAACAATCGCACGGTCGAGGCAAGTCGATGCCAACGGGGGTGCTCAAATGTTCCCGGAAATATTTGGGGGAAAATTCTCCAAAACGGAAAATTCCTTGCAGTGGGACCAAACAAGTTGTGTTAGCATCGCGGCCCCTGACAGGATGGTCAGGCTCGTTCGCAGTCAAGGAAAGGACGCCGTTCAATGCGAATTCTCTCTCGCCCGAGATCCATCGACCGGGCCTTTCCCACCGCGACTGCCACGAGTTTTGATTTCTGTTGTTCAAGATTCGTCGGTTGATTGATCGGGTAATGTCGTCTGAAGGCGGAGTCCTTCACGGCGATCGGAGTGTCGGTATCGACGCGGTGTTCGTTTCGACACGGTTTCAGTTCGACATGGTTTTGGGTTCGACACACGGATGTGTTGCGTTTTCGTCAGGGAGGACTGTCCATGCTGAGTTCCAATCCGAATTTGCGTACGCTCATCGAACAGGTGCGTACCCGTGGCGTGATGACGTTTCGGCAGCTTAACGAGTACTTGCCAGACGAAGGCGGTGACCCGAGCAACGTCGACGAATTGATCCTGCTGTTGCAAGACCTGCAGCTCGATATCATCAACGAGCCGAACGATTTCGACGACGCGCCGGAGGGGGCCGTCCCCGCGGACATGGCCGAACCGGAGCCGGTGTCTTCCTCGCGCGATCCGATTCGGATGTATCTGAGCCAGATGGGCAATATTCCGCTGTTGTCCCGCGAGAAGGAAATTTTTCTCGCCAAGCAGATCGAAATGACCCGCCGCTGGTTCCGACGGCTCATGCTGGAATCGGATTTCGCCGTGCGGCTGGCGATGGAAACGGTCTTGAAGGTTCAAGCCGGCGAACTGCCGTTTGAACGCACGCTGCGGACCTCGGAAACGGAAAACGTTCGCAAAGAGCAGATTCTCGGCCGCATTCCGGTCAACGTGCCGACGATGCAGCGGCTGCTCGAAGAGAACCGCAAAGATTTCGCGATTCTGCAAGACCCCAAATCGAGCCGTGAAGCGCAGGCGACCGCCACAACCCGGCTGTCGTTACGCCGCAGAAAGCTCGCGACGTTGACGGAAGAACTCAGTATCCGTACGCAGCGGTTGCAACCGGTGATGAAGCGAATGGACCAGATCGCCCGCCGCATGGGCGAATTGCAGATGACCATCACGGAACGTCGCAAGCACAAAACACCTGCCGATCTGCAACATGCGGAATTCGCGCAGCGCGAGCTGGAAGAACTGGTGGAAGCCGTTCAGGAAAGTCCGGCAGACTTCCAGCAGCGCATGGCCGCCGTGCGGGCGAAGTTCGATGCCTGGACCGCCGCCAAACAACGGCTTTCCAGCGGCAATCTCCGCTTGGTGGTATCCATCGCCAAGAAGTATCGCAACCGCGGTCTCAGCTTCCTCGACCTGATTCAGGAAGGGAACGCCGGACTGATGCGTGGCGTTGAAAAGTACGAATTCCGCCGCGGCTATAAATTCTCCACCTACGCGACTTGGTGGATTCGTCAGGCGATCACGCGGGCCGTCGCCGATCACGCCCGCACGATTCGCATTCCGGTCCACATGTTCCAGAGCATCTCGCTGTTGAAGAACAAGAGCGAACAGATTCGTCAGGAAACGGGCCGCGAGCCGAGCCTGGAAGAACTCGCTGGCATCGTCGGGATGTCGGTCGAAGATACCGAACGAATTATGAAGACGTGGAAGCATCCGGTCAGCCTGGATACGCCCGTCGGGGAAAGCGAAGACAGCAGCTTCGGCGACTTCCTTGAAGATGACAACGAATCTGACCCGGCCGACAACGCCATGCAGGAAATGCTGCGTGACAAGATCGATCAGGTTTTGCGCAGCCTGACTTATCGCGAACGGGAAATCATCAAGCTTCGTTATGGCCTGGGAGATGGCTACAGCTATACCCTGGAAGAAACCGGCCGCATTTTCAAAGTGACTCGTGAACGTATTCGGCAGATCGAGTCGAAAGCGCTGCGAAAGCTGCAGCACGAGACCCGGTCGGACCACCTCAAGGGATTCATGGAAGCCCTGATGCCGAACGGCCCCGCTTTGAATCTCGTCACGTCGACTGGCGATGTGGAAGAGATCTCGGTGACGGAAAACGCCGAATCCGAACTCGCCGCCGCATAAAATGATCATCCCAAAGCCCGGCGATGGCATCGCCGGGACTTGGTCAACACAGAGTCCCGCCGATGCCATCGGCGGGCTTTGTTGTTTATTCCGTCGGAGTTGTCTCGATCCAACCGACGATATCGCCCACGTGAACAGTCTGCTCCGGCGCTCGGCAGAGTTCGACGACGATCCCGGTCGCCGGTGCGGGGAGTTCGAGCGATAACCCCGGGCAGATCAGTTCCGCCAGCACTTCGCCGGCGTCCACGCTGTCGCCCGGTTCCACGCCCCATTCGCCCATCCGCAACGGCTCATTTCCGAGACGCAGATCGGCGACGGTGATCGCAACGCGGCGTGTCTCAGTCATTTTGGACAGCATGAGTCGTTGCGGCCGCGGCCATTTCGCCGGCGTGATAACTCGAACGCACGAACGGACCGCTCGCCACCATCGAGAACCCCAACCCGCGCACCAATCGTCCAATCTCATCGAATTCGGAAGGCGGGAGGTAACGCTCGACCGGCAAGTGATCCAGTGTTGGTTGCAGATACTGGCCCAGCGTGATCATCTCACAGCCGACGCCGCGCAGATCGGCACACACTTCCAGGACTTCTTCCAGCGTCTCGCCTAACCCCAGCATCAAGCCGCTTTTGGTCTGTATCTCAGGAGCTTCCTGCTTGACCTGGGCCAAAAGATTGAGGGTCCGTTGGTATTCGGCATTGCGGCGGACGCGATCATAAAGCCGCGGCACGGTCTCTGTGTTGTGATTGAAGACATCGGGTCGTGCTTCGATCACCCGGTGAATGGCGGCTCGATTGCCGCGAAAATCGGGTGTCAAGACTTCGACTTTCGCGCCTAATGATTCACGCACCGACACCACGCAGCGGTAAAAGTGTTCCGCCCCTCCGTCCGGCAAATCATCGCGCGTCACCGATGTGATCACGACATAACTCAGCCCCATCCGGCGGGCCGCCTCGGCGACACGTTCCGGCTCGTCGATTTGAATGGCTTCCGTTTTCCCTTTGGGGACCGAGCAGAAACCGCAGGGCCGCGTGCAGACATTGCCGAGAATCATGAACGTGGCGGTCTTTTGCGACCAGCATTCCGTGCGGTTGGGGCACTTCGCACTCTCGCAGACCGTTTCCAGCCGCAAGTCGGAAATCACATCCGTGGTAAACTGCATGCCGGCTTGCGGCAGCGGACGACGCAGCCACGCGGGCAGCCGCTGCCGTGTCTTGGGTTCCACGGGGGTAATCACGGGAAGATCAAGCATGAATCGGCACCGTTTGGCGAGTTCGTCGTAACCAGGGATGCCCGGTCCGAATGTGGGTCTGTTCGTACTGCAACTGGGCGGTGAGATGGCGGATCAGGCATTCCCGGACGCTGGGCATCGCAATTGGTCGCAGCCGTTCCGCAGACAGTGCGGAACTGCGGCGGCCTTGCGGCGCGTGGTTCAAGATGCCGGAACCGGGGGCGACATTGACGATCAAGCCGAACTGGCTGACGCCGCTGTGAATCGCCGCGCCGATGAAGGCGAATTGACCGATGCGGCCGGTAATTCCGGGAATGTCTGCCGACTTCCCCTGCGGGATTTTGAGTTCCTTCGACATGGCGAGCAGCGATTGAACCAGGCATTCGCGAAATTCCACCGGGGAAAATCCGAGGCGATCCGTCGGGACGATGATCGAGAGGTTCAATTGTCCGGGTCCATGCCGCCAGGTGCCACCGCCGCGACTGACCCATCTCCAGGGGATCCGCTGGGCTTCCAGATCGTCAGGATCTTGCGGTAAGTCAGCCGAGCAGCCGTCGCGACCGAGTGTGTAGACCGCTGGATGTTCGCAGGCGAGCACAACGCCCCGGCGATCTGTCCGCGATTGAATTTCCACGGCTAATCGATCTTGCAACAGCAGGTAGGCGTCGAAATCGACGCACCCGAGCAGGAACACGTCCAGACTGGACGAGTCGACCTGCGCTGCCTGCCAATCGATTGGGCCGGAATCCATGCGAGCCATTTTCCTGCGTTTGGTGTCGTGTCTGGACGGAACCCGAACATGGAATGTCCTCACACGCGTTTCAAAATCAACGGATGTATTCTACCCGCCCCAACCCACCGCAACAACGGGGCATTTTCGTGCATCATGGACTAAGCTGTGAAAACGATTCTTCCGCGCAGCATCAAGCGATGCGAGCGTCTGATTCTCAACCCAGCGACCATCGCGCGTGGCGGCCTCCTCAACTCCTCTTGCCAAACAATCGGCTTGGTCCCACAATACCCGCCGCTTATACTACTGAGAGTCGCCGTCTGGTTGGCTGCGCCGCACTGATACCGATATCGACTGTTCGCCGCACATTTTTTGTCATTCAAGGATCTTCCTGTGAATCTTCGTCGGAACCCCACGCGGAGCGTGAAAATCGGGTCGGTGACCATTGGCGGCGGTCATCCGATTGCCGTGCAGAGCATGACCGCAACGCATACGACGAACATTGAGGCGACGGTCGCCCAGATTCACGCGTTGGAGGCGGCCGGGGCCGATGTCATCCGCATCGCCGTGGACAGCAAGAAAGATGTGGAAGCGTTAACGCAAATCCGCAGTCAGACAACAGCGAATCTTGTGGTCGATCTCCAGGAAAATTACCGGTTAGCGGAACTCGTCGCCCCGCATGTCAACAAAATCCGGTACAACCCGGGACATCTGTATCATCATGAACGTGATAAGCCGTGGCAGGAAAAAGTCGAATACCTAACGAACATCGCCAAGGAGTTCGACTGTGCCATGCGGATTGGCGTGAACTGTGGCTCGGTCGATCCGGCGAAGAAGGAGAAATACGATCCCGCCGATTCAATCACGCCGATGTTGGAAAGCGCGTGGGAACACTGCGACTTTCTCGATTCGCTGAACTTCACGCGATACTGCGTCTCGTTGAAAGATTCCGACCCGGCCAAGGTAATCGAGGTGAACCAGCGCTTCGCGGAGAAGCGGGCCGACGTGCCGCTGCATCTCGGCGTGACGGAAGCCGGGATGCCTCCGGACGGTATCATTAAGACTCGCATCGCCTTTGAACAGCTCATTGGTCGCGGTTTGGGCGACACGATACGTGTTTCGTTGACCGTGCCCAACAATCGCAAGCAAGAGGAAATTGTAGCGGGCCGGCAAATTCTGGCCGACATCGCCGCCGGGCGGGTCCGGTCAGTCGTCGATTTCGGGTTGAAGACGCTGAACATCATCAGTTGCCCAAGTTGTTCGCGGGTCGAGAACGAGGCGTTTATCGAACTGGCACAACAGGTCAAAGAGATGACGGCTTATGCGCAAGATCACAGGATCACAATCGCCGTAATGGGTTGCAGGGTGAACGGACCTGGCGAAACGGATGATGCCGACCTGGGATTGTGGTGCGGCCCGACACACGTCAATCTGAAGAAAGGCCCGCTCGAACTTGGGGCATATCCGTATGATGAAATTCTGCCGAAGTTGAAATCGGAACTGGACGCATTGATTAAGCGGCAGGCGCTATCTGCGGCGAAAGTTTGAGGAGCGAGATCATGACGACGATCACCGTAACGCCGGAATTGTTGAAGCAGTTGAATGGATTGAACGGACCACTGGAGTTTCGCGACGAGCAAGGGCGGTTGATCGCGGCCTATTCTCCAACAGATATTGATGAGGAGTACATCAATCCAATTGATGGCTCTCCGTTTCGAGAAGAAGAAGTTCGTCGACTATCCGAACGTTCGCTGGAGGGAATTCAAGGGCGTTCGCTGAAAGACATTCTGTGCGATCTGGAGACGCGCCAGTGAGTTTCCGAGTCGTTTGGGAAACTCAAGCTGAGAACCAGTTAGCAAATCTCTGGATGGCTGCCGCTGACCGGGATGCTGTCACGAGTTCGGCCAATGAAATTGACGAGATTTTGGCAAACCAAGGAATGATGGCGGGTGAATCCCGTAGTGACGCCGTGAGAATTCTGTTTTGCTTGCCACTGGGCTGTTATTTTCAATTTCGTGAAGTCGACCAGACGATGCTTGTCGCCAAAGTTTGGGGCTGCTGAACGTTGAGGAGTTGAACCATGACGACGATCACCGTGACGCCGGAATTGTTGAAGCAATTACAAGGTTTGCTTGGCCCGCTTGAGTTCAGGGATTCGGATGGACGTCTGTTGGGGGCGTTCAAGCCAACGCGGGAGACCCCGACCTACGACCAAGTCATCGCGACAAGTCCGCATTCGGAAGACGAACTCCGCGAAATCGCCAAGCAGGCGAAAGAGTCAGGCAACTGCCGACCGCTGTCGGAAATTCTCGAGGAACTGAAGAAAAAATGGCCTATTGAGTGAGTTGGGCTCCCAGTGCTGAGAAGCAGTTGACGGAAATATGGCTTGCCATCCGCAGCCGGCATCGATTATCCGACTTGATGGAGAGCCTCGAAATAGGGTTGCGGCAGCAACCGACACATATCGGCGAGTCTCGGGGAGGAAATCTCCGGATCGCGATCAATGAATTGGTGGCTTGTGATTTTGAAGTTGACCAGGATTTGCATACGGTCTTGGTGCTTTCGATCCGTAGCCATAGATAGTTTGCAGAGCTTATTAAAACTAGTCGTTATTGGAGTGCAATCGTCCAAATGCTCGGAACACAACTGCAACCCGGTCCCTACTTGCGCAAATGCGCGGAAGTTTTTGAAACGCTTGATCTGTCGCAGATCGAAGGTCTGGCGGACGATATTTTTGCGGCCTACCAGAATGGCAAGTTCGTCTTCATCTGCGGCAACGGCGGCAGTGGGTCGAATGCGTCGCATTTCTGCGAAGACCTTGGCAAAAGCACCCTCGATCGCAAGGATTTCACCAACGACGCCGTGAAGCGGCTCAAAGTCCTGAGCCTGACCGACAACACGCCGTACATTCTGGCATGGGGGAACGACGAAGGGTTCGACCGCGTGTTCGTCGAGCAACTCAAGAACTTCGCTTCGCCCGGCGATGTGCTGATCGCCATTAGCGGCAGCGGGAACAGCCCGAACATTCTCAATGCCGTCGAATGGGCTAACAAGCACAATCTGACGACCTGGGGTATTACCGGCTACACGGGTGGAAAACTGAAAACGCTCGGCAAGAAGAATCTGCATGTCCCCCTGGACGACATGGGCCTGGTGGAATCGGTTCATCTGGTCGCCTTCCACTGGATTCTGAACGACATCCACGGCCGGATCAATCAAGTGGGACGCTATGCCGCGAAGTAGGTATTTGGCGTTAGGTTTTAAGCGTTAGAAGACATTGTTTTCTAACGCCTCACGCCAAATACCTAACGCCTGCTTTCAGTTCTCTATTGATCCGCCACTGAAAATCACATGCAGATTCTTGAAACCGAACTTCCCGGCGTGCTGGTGCTCGAACCGAAGGTGTTCGCGGATCAGCGTGGATTCTTTTTCGAGTCATTTCAGCAAGCACGGTTTCAACAGGCGGGGCTGCCCGGCGAATTCGTGCAGGATAATCTGTCGCGGTCCGCATATGGCACCATTCGCGGGTTGCATTACCAGCGGCACAATCCACAGGGAAAGCTGGTGCAAGTGGTGCGCGGCTCGGTCTTCGATGTTGCGGTCGATCTGCGAAAAGCGTCACCCACCTTCGGCCGTTGGCATGCGGTGGAACTTTCGGATGTGAATCATCGGCAACTTTATCTCCCGCCGGGTTTCGCACATGGATTTTGTGTGACGAGCCGCGACGGAGCCGACTTCTTTTACAAATGCACCGACTACTACCAACCGGCCGATGAGCGAACCGTGTTGTGGAATGATCCGCAGATCGGCATTCGCTGGCCGGATGTAGGCACGCCGGTGCTGTCGGCGAAAGATCAGGCCGGGACGCCGCTGACTGCTGCGGATGTTTACCCGTGACACCATCCCTGCCGCGAATCGCTTTAACGCTGGGCGACATCGCCGGCATCGGCCCGGAACTGGTGGCGCGGGCCGTAACCGATCCGCAGGTTCTGGCAATTTGTCAGCCTGTGATCGTCGGCCACCCTGAGATCATCCGACGGACGCTGCACGCACTCGGCATTTCGGCAGCATTGACCGAGATCGCATCCCTCAGCGAGATCAGTAATGGATCTGAGACGATTTTCTGTTGGAATCCTGGACAGAGCAATGTGCTCGATGTGCCCCTCGGCCGGATCGATGCCCGGGCCGGTCGTGCGGCATATGATTACCTGATCGGCGCGACGCGTGGGGCACTCTCGGGGGTGATTGATGCGCTCGTCACGGCTCCGCTCAGCAAGGCCGCTTTACATGCCGCCGGCTTAAATTTCCCGGGGCATACGGAAATTCTCGCGGCTGAGTGTGGCAGCGCGGATGTGGCGATGATGCTCTATCTGCCGCCGGGTGATCTGGTTCAGAATCCGTTCGGTCTGGGCGTCGCGCATGCCACGCTGCATACTTCGATCCGCAGCGTTCCCGACCTGCTGACGACCCAGCGCATCGCCGAAACGATTGAGTTACTGCACGGCTTCCTGCAATCGATTGGCTGTACGCAGCCGCGAATCGGCGTGTGTGCCTTGAATCCGCACGCGGGTGAAGAGGGGATATTCGGCGATGAGGAATTCGGCGTCATTGCTCCGGCGGTCGCGAAGGCACAAAAAGAATCAATGTCACCATCGATCAACGTCGTTGGCCCGATTCCTGCGGATGCTCTCTTTCGGCGGGCGGCCAGCGGTGCGTTTGACGGGGTGGTGGCGATGTACCATGATCAGGGCCATATCGCCTTGAAACTCTTGGGATTTGACCGGGCCGTGAACATCACGCTGGGACTGCCGATCGTCCGCACCAGCCCTAGCCACGGCACGGCATTCGATATCGCCGGCCAAGGCACCGCGCTTCCCGACGGCTTTCGCACGGCGATCCAGATGGCGGTGAAATTGTATGCCGATCGGCAAAGAATGATTCGCCACGGATGACACGGATTTCTCAGCGAAGATAATATAACCACCAAGAACACGAAGGTCACGAATCAACAGCCTAAACCATTAAAAAGATTCTATCGAATGTTCGGTGGTATGAGCCTTAGCGGTGTCGCTGCTGACCGAATGTTTTCTTCGTGTTCTTCGTGGTGAATTTCTGACTCATCGTGGCAAAAACTCTTGATTTGGATTTGCGATCTCAATGACTGTCACCAACCTGAGAGCCGCGCCGCCGGCGGATATGACGCGATTGTTTCTCGTCCGGCATGGATCGACCGAAGCGAACGAGCGGTTGCCGTTCGTGCTGCAAGGCTGCGAACTCAACGGCCCGTTGACAGAAACCGGCCAGCGTCAGGCGGCGAACCTGGCCCGTGGGCTGCGCGACTTCGACATCCATGCGATCTATTCCAGCCCGCTGTTACGCGCCCGGCAAACAGCAGCCGCAGTTGCCGAGGGCCGCAAGCTCGAAGTCATTCCTGTGCAGGATCTGCGGGAATGCAGCGTCGGGAAATGGGAAGGGATGGCGTGGGATGTGATCAAGTCGACGCAGCGCGAGGCGCACGATCATTTTTTTGCCGACCCCGTCAATACACCTCATCCCGGCGGCGAGTCTTATCGCGATGTGCTGAATCGCGCCGCAACGTCGATCAACGACATCCTGGCGAAACATCTTGGCCAGAATGTGGTGATCGTGGCCCACAATATGGTGAACCGCGTTTATCTCGCCGAGCATGTCGGCATCGAATTGAAACATGCCCGCAAACTCCGGCAAGCGAACTGCTGCATCAATTTATTACATCACCGCGCTGGCAAAACGGAACTGGTGAGCTTGAATTCGGTGCTGCATCTCGATGAGATTTCGATGCTGTAAAGTCGGGCGTTAGGTATTCGGCGTTAGCCGATAGAAAGTAACGACATGACAGAATTAACCACCCCGGCCAACGAACTGGATCGTGCGTTTTTTGATCGCGAGCTGGAGTCATTCCTGCCGGATCGCGTGTTCGATGCGCATGCCCATCTGATGAAAGAGGGAACGCATAAGTTCAATGTCAAAGGCATTCCCGCCACCACGGGGTACGACACATATCAGTTTTACATGCAGGATCTGCATCCCCGGCGGCATACGGCAGCCCTGTTTCTCCCCGGCTTCAGCGCCGATCTGCGGCAGATGCTCCCTGAGGCCAACGCCTGGATGGGCGAGCAGACTGCCAAAGCGAAAGACTGCGTCGGCGCGTTCTTCGTGCAACCGGAAGACGATCCCGAATGGGTGCGGCAGGAAGTTCGCCGGCTCAAACTGCATGGGCTGAAGTGCTATCACATCATGTCGCCCACGAAGCCCACGTTTGAAGCTGAGATTCCCAATTATCTGCCGGAACGCCTGGTGAAAGTCGCCCATGAAGAGGGGTGGTTCATCACCCTGCATATGGTGAAACGCCGGGCGATCGCCGATCACAGCAATCAATACTGGATCCGCCGGTATTGCGAGTTGTATCCGAACATGAAAATGATTCTGGCCCACTCGGCCCGCGGGTTTGAGCCGGCGCATAACCTTGAAGGGCTGGAATCGCTGAAAGGTCTCGACAACGTTTACTTCGACAGCAGTGCCAATTGTGAACCGATCGCTCATCAGTCGATCATGCGGATATTAGGCCACAAAAAGCTGATGTACGGTTCCGACTTCCAGATCAGTCATCTGCGCGGCCGCTCGCTGGCGATCAACGATTACTTCGTCTGGCTTTACGAAGAAACGCCGATCTGGGGCGACAGCGCGAATCAGACGCAACCGGTGCTCGTCGGCCTCGAACATCTTCGCTCGATGAAATGGGCCTGCTGGGCCGAGAAGCTGACCGACAAGCAGGTGGAAGATGTCTTCTGGAATAACGGGGCGGAATTGTTCGGGATCAAATAGTTCACGATCACTTCTAGGGACGACATCATGCCTTGCTTGCCGTTTCGCGGACCATCGACCATGCCATTTGTCGTGAGTCTAGTCATGTTGTTTACTCACGGATCGTCGTCCCCAGCAGCCGACTTCGTAAAAACCACCCACATCTACAAAACCGTCAGCGATGTGAAGATCGCGGCGGATGTGTATCGGCCCACTGACGACCAAATCCGCCCGGTGGTTGTCTGGATTCATGGCGGGGCACTCATCGTCGGCAGCCGCGAATGGGTGCCGGCGAATGTGGTGGAACTCTGCAAAACTGAAGGCTTCACACTGGTGTCAGTCGACTACCGATTAGCCCCGGAGGTGAAGTTGCCGGAGATCGCCCAGGACTTGGATGACGCGTTCCTCTGGCTGCGCGAGAAAGGGCCGTCGCTGCTCAAAATTGATCCTGACCGCATGGTGATCGCCGGCGGCTCGGCGGGCGGGTTCTGCACGTTTCTGGCCACGACGCGGATGAAACACAAACCGAAAGCCATCGTGTCGTACTGGGGCTACGGCGAATTCGAGCCGGACTGGACGGCCGTGAAATCAAATGATCACGGCGAGCGGGTCGACAAGGACAACGCCTTGAAAGGGATCGGTGGCGAGATTATCACCGCGCCGACCAAAGAGCAGGGCATGGCCCGCGGCTTGTTCTATCACTACACGCGGCAGAGCGGCATCTGGGGGAAGACGGTGACGGGATTCGATCCCACCTCTGAACACGATGAGCTGAAAAAACTTTCTCCGGTTTCCCTGATCACGGCCGACTTCCCGCCGACGCTCATGGTCCACGGCACCATCGACACCGATGTTCCGTATGTCTGTGCGACGCGATTATCGGCCGCGCTGAAAGCACACAATGTGCCGTATGAGTTGATCACCGTCGAAAATGCCGGTCATGGATTATCTGACGGTGACAAGTTGCTTGTTCAAAACGCGCATGACCGAGCACTTGATTTCATCCGCCAACAACTACGGCAAAAATAAGCTTAATCGCAACCCCGTGCGCCGGGAGTTGGTCTCTCACCGTGTCTGCTCGCGGCACAGCCTGACCGACCGGCCCTCAGTGTGCAACAGCTGAGTGCCTGCCGGTCAGTGTCGTTGCCAGGGGAAGTTCAGGTCCGATCGGTGCCGGCGACCTTGACCAACTTGTTATACACGCCCAGCAGCAGAAATGGAGCCGGCCATTGGCCGACAAACAAACTGTCATCTTTCCGCCCGGCCATGCGGAGGTAACACGACACGCCGATGGCCGCGACGGCAGCCCATAAAAACGTGTCGGACGGTAGTTTGGCGGTCTGATTTTCAATCATTTCCGCGAGGCAACCTTCGGAGTGCTGCTCAGCTTCCGCAGTGCCTGTCATGGGGCGATTCAATGTCTGATTCATGTCGCGTTCCTGAAAAAGTCCGATTCCCTATGCCGACATCCACTGTCGGCTCGCACCAGTTGGGTAAGCAACTCTCGTTCCGCTATGTCTTTGAATGCGGAAACCCTTAGGAGCGAAATGGATTCGTATGGACTGGCAGCAACTTGAACCCGCCCGTCGAGCGGACTTCTCTGGTCCAGTCGTCATGCGCCATGTGCGTCGCAAGGGTCTCTCAGGATGAAAACTGCCGTCATGGCACGTATTCCCCGTGACGAGCCTGTCCGTCCAGCCCATCCCGCGCTTTCTGACCCACGAGTTTCACCTGGGCAACGCTCGTTTCCTGGACGGCCACACGCAGCGATCAAAGCAGACGCCCCTCAGCCGTTACGGCAAGAAAAACATGCCGCAAGCAGTGGTTAGGGGGTCCGCTTGGAACCGGACGTCGGAATATACTTGTTGTACTTTTCCGCATAGTCCTCGCGAATCGGGCTGAAGACATCCAGCACAACGGCTTTGCCGCCGACAGCGACCGCCCGGTGCATCACATTCGGCGGAATGATGAACAACGAACCGGCCTCGCACACGCGGGTCTCTTCGCCGATCGTCAACTGCACGCGGCCTTCCAGGAGGATGCCCCCCTGTTCGTGGGGATGCGAATGCAACGGCACTTCCGCCCCGTCGTCCATCTCCAGGTACGACAGCATCAGATGCTCGCCATACGGAATCCGCGTCCGGCACCCGGGGATGATCTCCAGCGCGGGCAGGTCTTTGGTGTCATAAAACGGCATGATTGAACCACGAAACACACGAAATTCACGAAAGAATGCAATCAGGCAAGTCATTTTTGAGAAATGATCTGATGCTCACAAAGCTGCCATTCGTGTGCAGCCTATGCTGCAAACTGTGCGTCTATTTCGTGCCTTTCGTGTGTTTCGTGGTTCCAACTCTCTTTTCCGCAATCACACAAACGGAGTGATGCCGGGGCGGGCCATGGGTTGGGCTTTCACGTCGGCTTTCCAGTCGGTGATGTTCGGCACCAATTCTTCCTGCGACGTCATCGCCATTTCCCACGTCACTTGCTGACCGGTGTAGCCGGCCATGCGGCCCATGATGCCGAGCAGCGTGCTCTTCATCATGCGGTCGCCGTCGTTGAGCGGTTTGCCCGCGCGGATCGAGGCGAAGAATTCGTCGTGTTCGGTCTGATACATGTTGTTGCTGGGACCGGAATATTTCCACGGCGTTTCGCCCGTGATGAACACGCCGCGGCCGGTGATGTTTGCCGTCCCCTTGGTGCCGTGAACGTACAGGCTGTTTTCATTATGACAGCCGGCGATCTGCCGCTGGGCGAGGAACCCGCGTGCCCCGGATTCCCAGTTGTAGTTCACTTCAATGTGGTCGTAGATGTTGCCGCCAAGTGCGGGAATCTGCCGACCGCCGACCGCCGTGCAACTCTCGGCGGGCACGTCTTTCATCACCCAGGCGAGCCAATCGACCGTATGAATCGCCTGCTCGACAAGTCCATCACCCGACAGCCAGGTAAAGTTGTACCAGTTGCGGACCATCCATTCGAGATCCGACATGCCGGCCGGGCGCGTATCGGCCGGCGGCATTGGCTTCACAGGGCCAGTGAGATAAGTCCCGTAAGTCGCGACGACATCGCCGATCTGGCCGTCATGAATCCGCTGGAAGAGTTCGCGGCGGGCGAAGTCGTATCGCCAGCAGAACCCGGCGACGAGCGCCAGCTTCTTTTCTTCCGCCATTTTCACGGTTTCGATGCAGTGCCGCACGCCCGGAGCGTCGGTCGCCATCGGCTTTTCCGTGAAGATGTGCTTGCCCTGCTCGACCGCATATCGCAAATGATACGGCCGAAATCCCGGCGGCGACGCCAGCACGACGACATCCACCGCATCGATCACCTGCTTATAGGCTTCGAGACCGGTGAAGCGATGATCGGAGTCGACCACCACGCGTTCACCGATTTCCGCGATCCCCTTCAAACTTGTCAGGCTGCCTTCGATCTGCTCCGGGAAAGCATCTCCTAATGCGACCAGGCGGGTTTGTGGATCGGCTTTCATTGCCTCGCGCGCGGCACCCGTGCCGCGGCCGCCGCAACCCACCAGACCAACCTTCAGGATTTCATTGCCGGCGGCGTACAACCCGGACGACATACTGAGATTGAGGCCCAACGTACCGGCCATAGCGACCGTGCTGCCGGTTTTGAGGAAGTCGCGGCGGTTGGAATTGGTCAGCGGTTGATCGGTCGTGGGCATGGTCTTATCTCCACAATTTCAAGTTTAGGATGATTTCCGTTCGTGGTCAGCTTATGCTATCCGAGGCGAGAAGTGGATGCGAGCGGAGAGCATTGAAAACCGCCGACATCCAGAAAAACCAGCCCGCGGCGCAAGCAAGGGCCGAATTCCAAAACGCCCTTGCTTGCGCCGCGGGCTGGTTTAAAACATCACTCAACGAGGAACCCTACCACCATGAGCGAACCCACGATTGACCGCCGAGATTTTCTAGCCACCGGCGCCGCGACACTTGCCGCCGTGGCGTTATCTGGCCAACCAGCTCAAGCCGCCGAGCCGAAGCTCAAACTCCACAAGGCCGTGAAGCTGAGTATGGTCGGCGGGAATGAGCCGCTGCTCAAAAAATTCAAGATGCTGAAGGAGATCGGCTACGAGGGGATCGACATTGATTCGCCGCAGAAAATGGATGAAGTGCTGAAAGCGCGCGACGAGTCTGGCCTGATCGTGCATGGCGTCGTCGACTATGTCCACTGGCGGCAGCCCTTGTCGGATGCGGATCCGGAAGTTCGGGCACAAGGGGTTGAAACTCTGATTCAATGTCTGAAAGACTCGAAGGCCTACGGCGGTACGACCGTGCTGCTCGTACCGGCCGTCGTAAATAAGAATGTGACCTATGCGCAGGCTTACGAACGGTCTCAGGCTGAAATTAAGAAGGCGTTGCCGACGGCGCAGGAACTGAGCGTCAAAATTCTGTTTGAAAACGTCTGGAACAATTTCCTGCTGAGTCCGCTCGAAACGGCTCGTTACATTGACGAGTTTGAAAGCCCCATGGTCGGCTCGTATTTCGACATCGGCAACGTGGTCCGATATGGCTGGCCGGAAGATTGGATTCAGACGCTCGGCAAACGAATCGGCAAGCTGGACATCAAGGAATACGACCGCAAACTCGCCGGCGACCAGGGCGTTTACAAAGGTTTTTCCGCCGAGTTGGGCGATGCCGCCGACGGCTGCGATTGGCCGGCCGTGCTGGTCGCGCTGAAGGAGATCGGATTCTCCGGTTGGGCGACGGCGGAAGTCGCCGGGGGAGACAAGGCGCGCCTGACCGAAGTTTCGCAGCGGATGGACAAGATTCTCGCAGGGTATGGGGTGTAAAATAGAGCGAACCCGCAAGCGATCACCGCTTGCGGGTTCGCAGATTTTTCTGGGACATCACACCTTCGCCGGAATGCGCATCGAGTAGAACGAACGCCAGACGAAGATTAGCGCGATCAGCAGCATCACGACGCCGAAGTAGGGCGTGTAATCCATTCCTCTCCCCGCCGCCGCGGCCGCTTTGATTTCCAACGCAATTTCCACCGCGAGCAAGCCAAACAGCGTCGAGAACTTGATGATCGGATTCAAGGCCACCGAGGTCGTGTCCTTGAACGGATCGCCCACCGTATCGCCGATGACGGTCGCCTCGTGCAGCGGGGTTCCCTTTTCCTTCAAATCAACTTCCACATACTTCTTGGCGTTATCCCACGAGCCGCCCGCATTGGCCATGTAGATGGCCTGGAAGAGACCGAATACGGCGATCGAGATGAGATATGCCACGAAGAAGTTCGGATCGAAGAAGGCGAAGGCGAGGGTGAAGGTCATCAGGGCAATGAAAATGTTCCACATCCCCTTCTGCGCATATTGCGTACAGATTTTAACGACCGTGATCGAATCCTCAATATCGGCCTCTTTCTTGGTCAAGTCCATATTCTGCTTGATATATTCCACCGCGCTGTAGGCACCGGTCGTCACGGCCTGCATTGACGCGCCGCAGAACCAGAAAATCACCGAACCACCACAGATGAAACCGAGCAGCACAGGGGCGTCAGTCAAGCTGAGGTGCAGCATGCCCGCTTTGCCGAGCAGCAGGATGATCGCGAAAATCATCGTCGTCGCACCGACCACCGCCGTGCCGATCAGCACCGGTTTGGCGGTCGCTTTGAACGTGTTGCCCGCCGAGTCGTTGGCTTCCAGATAGTGCTTGCCCTGCTCGAAGTTGGGAGTGAAGCCGAAATCACGCTCGATTTCTTCTTTGATGCCCGGAATGTGCTCGGTCTGAGCCAGTTCAAACACCGACTGCGCATTGTCGGTCACAGGGCCATAACTATCGACGGCGATATTCACTGGTCCCATGCACAAGAAGCCGAACGCCACGAGACCGAAAGCGAAGATCGATCCCCCTTCGATGATCATCCCATTTTCCAGGGTGACACGCATCACGTCATTCAGGCCGAACATGCTGACGAAGTACGCGACCGCCATCAGCCCGGCGATAAGCAGGCCATTCCAGAAGGCGCTGAAATTGCCTGCGACCAGGCCGGAGAGAATCGTCAGTGACGCACCGCCTTCACGCGAAGCCGTCACAATTTCATGCACATGCTTGGAGTGCGAACTGGTGAAGACCTTGGTGAATTCAGGGATGAGCACCGCGGCCAATGTGCCGCAACTGATGATCGTCGCCATTTGCCACCACAACTGGGGCATCGCGGCACCGTTAATTTGGATATCTCCAATCAGCAGCCAGCTCATGCCGTAGGAAGTGCTGATGCAGAGAATCGACGCGATCCAGATGAGCCGCGTGAGGGGCTCCTCAAAGTCGAATTCTTTCAGGCCTTTGTACTTCGCTTCGGAAATCACCTGATTCACGAAGTACGACATGCCGGACATGAAGTCCATCAGGAACCGCATGGCGAACAGCCAGACGATGAGTTTGGCTTGAAGATCTTCATAAGTGCCGGGATGATTGGCTTCGGTCAACGCCAGAACGATGAAGGTGATGAGCGCGACGCCCGTCACACCATAGGTCTCGAAACCGTCCGCCGTGGGGCCGACCGAATCGCCGGCATTGTCGCCTGTGCAGTCGGCGATGACGCCGGGGTTGCGGGGATCGTCTTCTTTCACATCGAAGACGATTTTCATCAGATCGGAACCGATATCGGCGATCTTGGTGAAGATTCCCCCCGCGATGCGCAGTACCGAGGCTCCCAGCGATTCACCGATGGCGAACCCGAGGAAGCAGACGCCGACGCGGTCTCGCGGAACATAGAGCAGAATGATCACCATCATGATCAGTTCGAGTGAGATCAAAAACAGGCCAATCGACATGCCGGCCCGCAGCGGAATATTGACCACATCCCACGGCTCGCCGCGCAGCGAGGCGAACGCCGTCCGGCAGTTCGCGTACGTGTTCACGCGGATGCCGTACCACGCCACGCAGTACGTGCCGAGGATGCCCACCACGGAGAACATGAGGACCTGAAAAACCGTCATCCAGTCTTTGTGCTGCAGGCCACGCAGCGAATACGTCATCAGGAGCGCGATGATTAAAAAGAGCATCGCGAGAAAGCGGGCCTGCTGAATCAGGTACGTTTTGCAGGTTTGAAAGATGATCTCAGCGATGTCGAGCATCGACTGATGGGCCGGCATCTTCTTGATCTGCCCGCGGAGATACAGGCTGATGCCGAGTGTGCCGGCGATGACAAACGAGCCGTAAAACAAGAGGTTTCCGGCACTGATCGTCTGCCCGGCGATGGTGAATGAGCCATGCACGTTCAGATCGGGGATCGCGAGATCCGCTTCACTGGCGTGGACTGGGGCCGACCAAACCATCAGACAGAAGCAACTGAGCGCTAGTGACTTCCAAAGGTTCATGTACGTTCCAAATTAGATTAGAGGTGGTGACGAGACGTGTGATCCTTGCTGAACGGTTGTGAGAAAACCATTGTGCGGAAAACATAACCACACTCGCGAGCGGGGTCAACAAACCAGTCAGGTTTGATTCGTGAGTTGAATGAAATTCGCCCCCGCCGCGGCGTCTCATTGCTTCCCGAGCAGGTCTGCGAAGCCGGTCGATTCCTGGGTGACGGGAATGCCGCGCTCATTGATCGTGACAATCAGCCCCGCGGTTTTCGGCAGCGAATTCAAGAGCTTGAGGCCGCGCTGGGGACCGACAAGACAAACAGCCGTGGCGTACCCGTCCGCCATCCAGCCGTGCGGGGCGATGACGGTCACGCTGCTTCGCTCGGTCAATCCCAGTCCCGTTTTTGAGTCGACGATATGCGAATACCGCACGCCCGCGATCTCGACATATTGAAACGCGTCGCCCGATGTCGAGATCGCTTGCTGTTCAAGATTCACATACCGACTCGGCTCACCATCGGGCCGGTCCAGCGGTGCGATGCCGATCCGCCAGCCTGGGCTATCCGGAGGCGCATCACCGGCGAAAATGTCGCCCGCCACGCTGACGAGACTTTGCGGACAACCGTGGGTTGCCAAAATTTTGTACGCTTCCTCGGCGACGTATCCCTTGGCGATCCCCCCGAAGTCGAGCTGCATGCCTGCTTGCTGAATCTCCACCGTCATGTCGACGGCACTCCGTTTCAGCTGCGACATGCCAATCAACGCCTGAGCCGTGGCGATCTGCTCGGCTGTCGGCAATTCCTTCTTCCGCCGCGCCCGCCGCCATTGTTTGATCAACGGCCCGACCGTCACATCAAAGGCCCCGTCGGTCTGATCGTGAATCAACTCCGCTTTCGTCAATAGAAACCAGAGTTCCGGGCTGACTTTGACGGCACCCTGTGTGCGGCACAGGCGTGAAATCTCACTTTCGGTGTCATAATCGGAAAAAATCTGATTCAATTCGTCGATGCGGGCGTAAGCAGCTTGCGAGGCAACCTTGGCGACGGCCTCGTCGGCAGCATATACTCGATGTTCGACATCGACGCCGAGATGCGTCTCGCGGAACTGCCAGAGCTTCACTGGAAGTGGTTCGGCAGCGCGACCGATTTTGGTTCTCGTTGCGATTTGGATTCCTGTAGAAAGTATGAAACCGACCAGCATCGTCCAGGCGACTGGGCGAACTCGTCTCACTTTACTTCGTGAAAATGGCATGCTTATGACTCCCTGGCGTAAAAATTCATCATACACCGTCACCAACCCGCAGCGCAATCCAAGGTTTTCTCGATTGATAACTCTCCTCGCGTGTGCGGCGGGCTGCTTGGTCGCGTCCCAGGCAATCGCTGAAGAGATGAAGCCCTACACGCAGGCGATCCGTAATACCGAAATCAAGTTCGACATGCTGCCCATCCCCGGCGGCGAATTTGTCATGGGCAGTCCGGCAAGCGAACCTGGCCGCAAGGACGACGAAGGCCCGCAACACAAGGTGATCATCGAGCCATTCTGGATGGGCAAATGCGAAGTCACCTGGGAAGAGTACGATGTCTGGGGCTTCGATCTCGATATCAAGCTGCGTGAATTCAAGATGGTCGAGCCGACCGAACTCGATAAACTCTCGGACATCATCACGCGGCCGACGAAGCCCTATCGTCCGATGGATTTCGAGATGGGCCGCAAAGGTGGCTACCCGGCGATTTCGATGACGCAGCACGCCGCCAAGCGGTATTGTGAATGGCTCTCCGCGAAAACGGGCGACTATTATCGCCTGCCGACAGAAGCCGAATGGGAATACGCCTGCCGCGCCGGCACCACCACGGCCTACTCGTTTGGCGACGACCCCGCCGAACTCGGCGATTACGCGGTTTACTTTGAGAACAGCGGCGAGAAGTACAGCAAAGTCGGTAAGAAGAAGCCAAACCCGTGGGGCCTGCACGATATGCACGGCAACGTCGCCGAGTGGGTGTTGGACAAATACGAAGCCGACTTCTACGAGAAATGCAAAGCGGCCGATAACCTCGTGAATCCGGTGTGCATCCCGGACACCGAATATCCCCGCGTGGTCCGGGGCGGTTCGTGGGATGATGACGCATCCCAGTTGCGCAGCGCGGCCCGTGTCGCCTCGTCCGAAGACTGGAAGCAGCAGGACCCTCAGTTGCCGCAATCGGCGTGGTATCTCACCGATGCCCAAGGCGTCGGCTTTCGGATCATTCGTCCGCTGAAAGCCCCGAGTGCCGAAGAACGTGAAGCCCGGCATTACAATGCGATCGTCCCGCCGGACGTGAAAGAGAAGATCGGCCGGAATCGGTAATCTCACGTTGGAGTTCAGGCTTTAGCCTGCAAAGCGCAGCCTGAAGGCTGAACTCCAACCATCAGTCGTCGCCAGTGAAATGACAAAAGGTTCAAATTCCTTCAGCTCAGGAACGACAACATGCCCCAGCCTTCACGCCGCGATTTCCTCAAAGACTCCTCGTTCGCGGCTCTCGCCGCGAGTGCTGCCAGTCTGTCGTTGAACAGTGCGATCTACGCCGGCAATGACGACACCGTGAAAGTCGGCCTCGTCGGTTGCGGCGGTCGTGGCAAAGGGGCCGCCAAACAGGCATGTTCCACAAAGGGGAACGTCAAGCTGATCGCCGTCGCGGATGTATTCGAGGACAAAGCCCAATCGGCCGCGGCGGAGATCAAGGCGTCTCTCTCATCGGACAAACAGACCCGCGTTGGCGTGGATGCTGATCACACCTTCTCCGGGTTCGATGCCTACGAAAAGCTGCTGCAAAGTGGCGTCGATCTGATCATTCTCGCGACGCCGCCAGGCTTCCGGCCGGGTCACTTTGAAGCCGCGGTCAAAGCTGGCAAGCACGTCTTTATGGAAAAGCCGGTCGCGGTCGACGCTCCCGGTGTGCGGCAGGTGCTGGAAGCCAGCAAATTAGCGAAAGAGAAAAAGCTGAAGGTCGGCGTTGGTTTGCAGCGACACCATCAGGCCAGCTATCTCGAAACGATCAAACGCCTGCAAGACGGCATGATTGGCGATTTCGTCGCCTTCCGCGCCTACTGGAACGGCGGCGGCGTTTGGGAACCGCCACTCAAGCGAGAAGACGCGAAATCGGAAATGGAGTACCAACTCCGCAACTGGTACTACTACAACTGGCTCAGCGGCGATCACATCGTCGAGCAGCACATCCACAACCTCGATGTCTGCAACTGGGTCCTCGGCAAAACCCCGCTCCGCGCTAATGGCATGGGCGGCCGGCAGTTCCGGACCGACAAACGCTACGGCGAAATCTACGATCATCACTTCGTCGAATTTGAATACGAAGGCGGCGCGCGTGTCTTCAGCCAGTGCCGGCACATCCCCAACTGCTGGAACAGCGTTTCCGAGTGGGTGCAAGGTTCTAAAGGCTCGGCGGATATCAACGGCGTGATCCAAACCAAAGACGAGCAATGGAAGTTCCGCAGCGCGAATCCCGATCCGTATCAGGTCGAACATGATGACTTGTTCGCCGCGATTCGCACCGACGCCGAGTACAACGAAGCCGACAACGGCGCGTACAGTTCGCTGACCTCAATCATGGGCCGCATGGCGACCTACTCGGGCCAAATCATCGAATGGCAGGACGCGCTAAATTCTGAATTGAGTCTGATGCCGGACAAATTCACCTGGGACGGCACCCCCAGTTCACTGCCCAAAGCCGACGGCAGCTATCCCATCGCGATGCCCGGCATCTCTCGAGCGCTGTAAAAAGTTTCCTATCCCCGCGCCTCATTTCGGGGGGCGAGGGTGATGTTCGCCGGTGGCAGTCCAGCACCGACCAGGCGGTCAGTCGCTGTCGGCGGTAAAGCCGTCGTGCTGGATGTCTTCAGCCCAATCTGCGATGACTACTCGTATAATTGCAACAAGTAGACCCGCGCCGAACGAAGAACAAAGTCTAAAGCCCGCCGCTGGCATCGGCGGGACCACGCTTCTGCGAAACGTCGCTAATCAGCGCTGCGAGATTGGCACGAACTTCTGGCAGCGTTCGCCGTAGATGTCGCCGACGTAGACG
>Ga0335397_10000449_pt1 | contig 52952 bp, 39 predicted proteins | sample MAT04_FD_205740 | JGI IMG/M metagenome (GOLD analysis project Ga0335397, IMG submission 205740) | Freshwater microbial communities from Lake Fryxell liftoff mats and glacier meltwater in Antarctica - MAT-04 (spades assembly) (version 2) ...
CCTGATACTGCTGGTGCAGTTGGTGAATTCAAGCAATGGACCCCGGAAAAAAGTGGACTTCCGGCAACTCGCCTTCATACTGGGCTGAATGGGAAGGTTCCCAGCTCAGGGACCGGGAGTTTCTGATCCTTCTCCACCTTGTCCACCATTCCGCCGGGGTAGATCAGCACGGCGAAGTCGGGTCGGCAACTCACCTTGTCGGCGTCGTCGATCGGCTCGTATGCCCGCTTATCGGAGTTCGTCGCGGCCCATGCCGTGAGGTGGCCACCAGCGGAGAAGCCGAGCATCCCGATGCGGTTCGGGTCGATGCCCCATTCCTTAGCCTTCGCGCGAGTCACACTGATTGCACGTTGTGCATCCTGAAGCGCACCGATTGGCGGCGCGTCCTTCGGCTGATCTGGGCGGCGTGGCACTCGGTACTTCACCAGCACGCCCGTGACACCGATGGATTGCAGCCACTCGCCGACCATCGTCCCCTCGTGCTCCCACGCGAGGACGTTGTAGCCTCCACCCGGCGCGATCACGATCGCGGCGCCGGTGTCCTTGTCCTTCGCCGGGCGATACAGGGTGAACGTCGGCTTGGTGACGTTCGTGATCGATTTGATCGGCCCACCCGCAACAGGCACGGTGAGCTTTTCATCGGGGATATTCCCCTTCTCACCGGGAACCGCACTGGGCCACAGATCGTGTGTGCGGGGTGGCTCGGCGGCCGTGGTGAGAACCGGCGGAAGGGTCGCGAGCAGAAAGACGGCGAGCGAGCGGATCATGTGGGAAGTCCTATCGGGGAGGCGGAACCTGCGGGCGCGATTGTCTCACCAGCGACCATTGCGGTCAAATACCGCGCGCGTTGTTTCACATTTGTATAGCTATCTGATGGCATCGCATGTACAGTTGGGAAGATTTCACACCTCAGCGAGAAGCAATATGCCCAAACGTGTATCTCTACGCCCCCGTTTGGAACAACTCGACGATCGCTGTATGCCCGCGATTGTGCGGCCGGTGCTGTTCGTACCGGGGCAACCTGCCTCGCTGCCTCGCAGCGTGCTTGAGGCGCAAACACCCGAAGCGCAGCTCGCCGCGTTCGAGGACTTCATCGGTCAACTTGGAGCGAAGCCTTCGGAACTGACGTCGATCTTCGAGACCAGCTTTCTTGGTGATACTGTCGTTTCGCCCACGAATGCCCTCGTGGATGATCTCGTCAACAAGGGCGGTTACACACTCTTTGAAGACGATAACACAGTCAACCCGAACCTGTTCGTCGCGGTGCAAGACTGGCGAATGCAGGTCGCGCCATTCGACGGTGTCGATGACGGAATCCTCAGCAACCTGACGGCGCAGAGCATTGCCGACGATGTGTTCGCGACCGACCTCAACGGTAACGAGGGCATCTTTAACTACGGCGTCGATTACCTCGGCTACTGGATGATCAAGGCGATGGATGCTTGGGAGGCGGCGGGTGGCGACCCGAGCGTTGGCATCGACGTGGTTTCGCACAGCGAAGGTTATCTGATTACGCGGTCGTATGTCAGCAGTGCCGCTTACGGCGGGTCGTACACGGGCGCGCAGTCAGGCACGCTGCCGATGATCGCGAACTGGGTTTCGCTGGCTGGCCCCAATGAGGGCGCATCAGGGATCTACAACTTGCTGAACAATAACTTCAGCAATTCCCTGGGAAGCGACCCGGCCGGGGGGCTGTATCTGTTCGAGGAAGCGGCTTACCTCCGCGTGACCGATCCGCTGCTTCCCGAGCCGATCTTCGGACCCGATGGCAGCCCGCTCATCACTCCCGAGGACGTGGCCGATGGCACCGTCACGCCCGAGGAGTTCATCCAACTCTACATCGCCTCCATGCGCGACGAGATGCCGACCTACGACTTCCTCGACGGCGGGAATGTCAACGATCAGCCCAACTTCCGCAACAGCCTCTTGCTCGATGTCAACGCCGGTGCCGACCCGAATGCGTTCCTCGACAACATGACGGTGAGCACGACGGCCATCTTCGGCACCCGGCTCGACACGCTGACCACCGCGACGACGCAGACGGGCACTGGCGGCACCATCCTCGCGTTGGATGAGGAACTTGGTGAGGTGGCCACCGTGTTGGAAATTCTCCTCACAGGTCAATTTCCCCCAACGCAACCGGGCGACACCTGGATTCAGGACAACTTCGCGACGCGGAGCGGCGACAGTGTCGTAGCGGAACTCTCGACACGGTCCACCTTCACGGGCGACCCACGCATCACCCTGTTGCCGCAAGACCGCTCGAACATTGACCACAACAACACCGTCAGCGATCCCTACATCCACGGGCTGATTCTGAACATCTTGCAACCGGACCTGCCAGTGCCCACGCCGCCGGGCGCAATCGTGATGGCATCCGAGTTCCGTAGCGAGGCCCCCGACACGTTCAACTCCGTGAGGCTTACGTTCAACGAAGACATCGACGCCACCAGTTTCACCACGGACGACGTGACCATCACCGGCCCGGGTGGGACGATCGCCGCGAGTGCGGTCACACTTGTGGCGGGCACGAAGGATCAGTTCGATGTCGCGTTCCCCACGCAGTCGGCCCTCGGTGAATACACGTTCACACTGGGCACGGACATTCTGAACGCGCTCGGGCAACCGATGGATCAGAACAACAACGACATCAACGGCGAGCCGGGCATCGCTCCGACGGGCGATCAGTTCTCGACGAGCATCGAGATCACCGTGCAGCCGACGGCGATCTTCGCGGTGGGAGCGCCGAACGGTTCCGTTCGCATTCTGAACGGTAACGGCGGAGCGGTTCTCGTGTCGAACTTCCGGCCGCTGGATGTGGCGGGTGGTTCGCAATACAAGGGGCTGGTCAGCGTTGCGTTCGGTGATCTGAACGGCGATGGCGTGGCGGATGTGTACGTCGCTGCGGCGAACCCGGTCGGCGTGCAGGGACTGGCGCCGAGCAAGGCCGGCAAGGTGTTTGTTTACGACGGTGCGACGCTCCTCGCGGGCACGATTCCCACTGCGGCAATCCACGTCTTCACGCCGTTCGCGACAACCGATGGGCCGAACGGCAAGGTGGGTGCCTACGTCAACGGCTTGAACATCGCAACCGGCGACATCGACGGTGATGGGGCGGTGGAACTTATCGCGGGCACCCGTGGTAACACCGCGACTGCGGGGAACGTGGAATACGGCCGGTTGATCGTCATCGTTGCGGGAACCGATGCGGACGGCAGCGATGACAGCACGATTGGCTCGATCATCACGCCGTTTGGCCCTTCCTATCAGAAGGGGGTGATCGTCGCGGCGGGCAACATGGATGGCTTCGGAGGCGATGAAATTGCCGTGACTCGGGGTGGGCCTGTCGCGAGCGCCAACCCTAACAAGAGCATCAAGCTGAAAGCGTATCAGTTCGACGGGTCGGATCTTCTTGAGCTGGATCTGAATGGAGCCGCGACGGGAGCATTCGCGCCGTTCCCCACTCTGGAACGCGATGCACGTCTGGCGTTCGTGGACGAAAATGGCGACGGCTCGCAGGAACTGGTGTTCTCGGCGTTGGACCGCACCGACCCGGTGAACGCGCAGGTCCGGATTGCGGTCTTCTCGATCAACACGATAATCGGGGTTGCCACGGCGGTGAGCACGGGAACTGGCCCCAGCAACAGCTATGTGGTGGGCACGAACATTGTGGATCACGCGATCACTCACGTCGATCTCAATGGGGATGGCAGCAGCGATCTGGCCTTGTTGACGCAAACGGCATCCTCGGGAATGCAGTATCTCGATTCATTCACCGGTGCTCTGTTACCAGGAGGCTTCAACCTGAGCATCCTCAACGGCGGCGTCACGCTCGCCGGGATCTGAGAGCGAAGGGGGACAGAACCAGCCACGCAGAGCTTGAAGTTTGGTAGGGTGGGTCGAGACCGGCTTTGCGGTCGAGCCCCAAATGACCTAGCGAAATGGTGGTCTGAACAGTTAGGTTCGGCTCTGAACGGTTAGGTTCGGGCGTAATTCACTTGGTTCGGACGTGGGGTGTGCATTTCGCCCGAATAATATTCGATCACCCCATTGTGAAAGGGTGGGGCTCGTCGCGAAGGGCGACTCGACCCACCCTACCACAACCACTCAAGCTCACGCACTGCGTAGCCCTGGGGACTGAACCTTCATGGAGGCGAAGCGACTCGGAATGTGGTAAAGAGGTGTATATGGCGTGAGTTGATGGCCAACGACGAGTCGAGACGCAGGGAGAGACCATGACGGGGTTGAAGAGCGGAGCGATTCTGGTGATGCTCGCGGCTCCATTCGCCCTCTACATCCTGTGGCAGGTGCAAAGCGGCGCACGAGCGGATTTCACTTCGCAAGCCGCGCCGCCAGACAAGGGACCGCCCGACGGCAAGCGTGTCGCGGACACCAAAGCCAGGGCCGAGAAGTGGACGAACGACGTTCGTCATGCGTCGGCCGTGGCGCTGCAGTACCGCGTACCCGGTCCGGAAGACCGGGCAGACGACCCCGATTGCAATGCCATCACCAAGGCCGTTGCGGCTCGTGCCATCGACCTGACTGACCTGGAGAAGTTCCTTTCGGGTGTGGATCGCCCCGTGTTTGTGGGGTCGCTGAAGGAACAGTACGACCGGTGGCAACTCACCAAGCAGACGCTCGCCAAGGCCGAAGCCGCCATCGAAACCTGGTTGAGGACACCGTTTCCCTCGGCCGTGGATTCCCAGACTGCGGCTGTGCAAGTCCTCAAGAGATTTGAGGACTTGGTCACCGAGTATCGGAATGCATCGCAGTTCGCGGACTCCACACGCGCGGCAGCATGGCAGGTCGAGGCGCGGGTGAAAGTGCTTGAATCGCTGGAGGCCGCCGCACATCGGCCGTTCGATGAAGTGCTGGCATTGCCGTTGCCCCTACCGGACCAGAAGACGAGCAAGGTTGTCGAGAAGGCACTCGGAGCACCAATTGCCATCCGCGAGCAGGTGCGTCTGCTGGAAGATTCACTGAGCCGCGACGAGGCGAAGCGAGTGATCTCCGACCGCGTGATGAAATCGGCGAACAGCCTGATTCGACGGGCCGATGAGTGGGCGGCGAAAGAGCAACTCCTCGCACTGTTTGCCGATCCCGAAATCTTTACCGATCCGAAGAAGGCTACCGACTGGATTCCGCTGGTGCATGCACAGTTCAACAAAACGCAGACGGATTCGGGCCGCGAATTGATCCGCAAGAAAGTGCAACAGTTCTGCGAGGCGTACATCCCAAAGGCGGCCCGGCTCGATGCGAAGGTGCGATTCCGGGACAAGGAAGAAGATCGCAACAATATGAAAGTGGTCTACCAGTCCGGAAAGCAATCCATCGAACGCCCCTTGACCGATCACCCCGCCACATTGAACGAGTTCAACTTCAACACACTGCACCCAGACTTCGATCGCATCACCGGCCCCGGTGGGTTCGGCGGGAAAGATTCGCTGAAGCCGACCCTGGCGAGTCAGGTAGCCCGCGACTTCACCCTGGCACGCGCGACCGTCGCGATCTGGGGGCCGACGACGACCAACCAGTTAAAAAAGAAGTGCGAAGGCGATGACGCGGCAGTACAACAGAAGCGCCGCGAACTTCTGGATGGGCGGACGGGGGCTGGGGTCGAGTCGCCTTCGTCGGTCTGGACGGAGCAGAATTCGAAGATCTGGACCCGGCTGACGGCACTTTCAGAGGCGATGGTGAAAGCCCCGGGCTTGTTCGACATTGGTAAGTGAGAACACACACCGCTTAGCCTGGCGTGCTCTCCTTCGGGTCGCGGCTTAACTGGGAAACCCGATATGACCGTGGCGGCGTGGAAGAAAGTCGTCCTGTTCGGGCTGTTTGGAGCCGTCGGCTGCCTGGCTGGCTGGGCGGTCGGTGAAGTCTATTTGCTCGCGGCCCGTGCCCTTTCGGACTCAGGTTCCGGTGCGGCTCCCACCCTGATCTCACGACCCTCCGCGCCGGCGACCGATGCCCCGCCACCTTCCAGTGAATTCAAAGATCGGCTCGACCGCGAAAAAGCCAAGACCGGCGACGTGCAAATCTCGCTGATCTGGTTCAACAAGAACGATCTCGACCTGCACTGCGTCGATCCCACCGGGGCAGAGATCTTCTTCAAGCAACCACGCTCCGCGTCGGGCGGCGAACTCGATGTCGATGCCAATGGCGATCGTGGGCGGCCCATCACCAGCGAACCCGTCGAGAACATCCACTGGCCCGCAGGTGGCGCGCCGTCCGGCAAGTACATCGTTTCGGTGAACTACTACAACCGCAGGGCGGGCGAGCCGAACGCAACCACGTACAAGGTCAGCATCCTCCACGGCGGCACACGCGAGGACTTCTCTGGCGAAATCTCCGACAACGGCACCCCGAACAACAAGAGACTCATCCGCGAGTTTGAACTGTCGCCCCGGGTCGAGTTGTTCACCGCTCCGGAACTCGAACTGCCCGCCGGTGTAACGATGAAGGTGCCAGTCGTCGCGCGGCGAATGTACTACAAGGGCGAGATTAAGGTTCAGGCCGAGAACCTTCCTGATGGCGTGACCGCTGAGCCGCTCACCATCCCCGAAGGGAAGACCGAGGGTGAGGTGATCCTGAAGGCCGGCGCGAGCGCGAGGGAGATCAAAAAGCCGATCAAGTTCGTTGGCACTGGTGGCGGGTTGACTGGCTCTGCGGATGCTCAACTCACCATCCCCGCGCCGATGGTTCGCTTCTCTGCGACAGCCGTCATCATCCTGGGGATCTGGACGGCGTTTCTTGCGGTGGGGTTGTGTCTCGCACTGATGGCCGGGCAGAACCGCTATCTCGGTCGGCCTCTGTTTGCCGCAGGCCGCATCCCGATCGGGGCTGTGATCCTTGGGGCGTTTGTCGCGGGATTCGTGTCGGGTGCCGTCGGGCAATCGCTGTACTCGGTGCTCCTCGCCATCGGCATCGGCAGTCTCGGGCTGGTCATTGGCTGGGTTCTGCTGGGTGGTTTGCTCGGCTGGGGCGTCAGTTTCTTCGTGTCGAATCTCGACAAGAAACGCGCTGCACTCGCGGGGTTAGCGGGTGGGTTGCTCGGCGCGATCGCGTTCCTCGTGGGGTCGAACGCGGGCGACTGGCTCGGCCGGTTCGTTGGGGCTGGCGTGCTGGGTTTCTGCATCGGGCTGGTGGTCGCGATTGTGGAAGCGGCGTTCCGGCGAGCGTGGCTCGAAGTGCGGTTTGGCGAACGCGAGACGATCAACGTGAACCTCGGCCCCGAACCCGTGAAGGTCGGCGGCAACTCGCAGCTCTGCACCGTGTGGGCACGCGGCGCACCCGACGTGGCCTTCCGCTTCTTCGTGCGGAACAGTCAGGTGATCTGCGAAGATGTGCCGACGCGAACCGAAACGATCGTGGGCGAGGGGCACACGCGAACCACGGGCACCGTCACGCTGACGGTTCGCACAGGCGGAGGGGTGGTCGCAATCCCACTGGCGACGCATCCCGCACCGCCGCGAGCGACGCCACTACCGCCGCCTGTTGCGAAGGTGACACCGCCCCCTGCGCCGCCACCGGTGCCCGTGCCTGCGCCCGTTGCGAAAGCACCACCCGCTGCCGACTACGACGATAACTTGCCGATGCCGATCTCGCCGCCACCGCCGGCTCGGCCGAAGGTCGCGTCGATCCTCGATGACGATGGCTTCGCGCCTGCAGTGAAACCGCAAGCGGCCGTGCCCACGAAGCCAGCCGTGCCAGCGCCTGCTCCGGTCGCGGTGAAGCCACCAATACCCGCACCGGTCGCGAAGCCAACCGTGCCCGCGCCGCCGAAGTTGCCTACCGGGGGGCTGACGCCCCCCGCTCGCCCAGAAGCACCGAAAATTCCCACGGCGAGTCCCCCGACCACGGAAGCGAAACCAGCGGGTGAGGGATGCCCGACCTGTAAGCGGGTTGCTCCGGGACGACCCGGCGCCCGCTACTGCATGATGTGCGACAAACCGTACTGATCGGACCAGAAACACCCCGTTCCTCCCCACTGTCCCAGGAGCCGTACCGTGCCCTACGAGATGCAGATTGACCGGGCCAACCCCGGTTGCATCGTCTTCATGGTGGACCAATCCAACTCGATGCTCGACGGCATCGCCGGCACCGCCCGGCCGAAGCTCGACACCGTTGCCACTGCGATCAATCGGTTCTTCGCGGAACTCATCACGAGTTGCGAGAAGGGCGAAGACAAACCACGGAACTACTTCGAGGTCGGGTTGATCGGGTACACCACCGACCAGAACGGCGTCGCCATCGTGAAACCGCTGTTCCAGGGTCCGCTGGAAGGGCAGGATCTCGTTTCGATCAGCGACCTGTACGACAACCCGCTGGAAATCGAGCGTCGCCAGAAGAAGGAATTCGTGGACGACGGCGCGGGTGGGCTGAGCGAGGTCATCAAGGAAATCGCGTTCCCCGTGTGGTACCGACCGCCAGCCGCCTCCGAGATGTTCGGCACCCCGATGTGCGGGGCGTTCGGCTACGTCGCTCAGGTGGTACGGCAGTGGGTGGACGCGCACCCTGGTTGCTTCCCCCCGATGGTGATTCACCTGACCGACGGCGAACCGGTTGACGGCGACCCACGGCCATTCGCCGAGGAACTGAAGTCGCTCGCCACATCCGATGGCAGCGTGCTGCTGTTCAACTGCCACCTGTCGAGCCGCGATTCGCAGCCGGTGTTCTTGCCTGCAACCGACGCCATGCTGCCGGACGATTACGCGAAGGATCTGTTCACGATGTCGAGCGCACTCCCCGACAAGTTGCGGCACATGGCCGAGGTGAAGGGGATCTCGGCCCCGCTCGGATGCAAGGCGATGGCCTTCAACGCCGACGCGGTGAGCCTGCTCAAGTTGCTGAACGTCGGTACGCAGGTTGTTGCCACCGCAACGCTGCCACCACACCTCCGTTGATTGGAAGACATTGATCCACAGATTACACAGAAGACACAGATTCAAGACAAAAACAGGATTAACCACAGAGTCACTGAGAGCACAGAGAAAACACAAAAGGCAGAGAGATGATGTCTTCCAAAACACTGAATTGTCTCGGTGTTTGGTTTTTCCTCTGTGCCCTCTGTGACTCTGTGGTTAATCATTCTTCTGTCTTGAAATCTGTGTCTTCTGTTTAATCTGTGGATCAATCTCTGTTTGCCGGGAACCCGATGGATCCGACCCCCGCTGAATCGCCGCCAGGTTGCCTCGTGATCCTCATTCCGCTGTCGGCCTCGATGGCCGACGATGCGCGAGTGTGGCTCGCGCACCGGCTCATGCCAGATGGTGAGCCGGAGATTCGCGACATTCCCAGGTCGCTCGCCGCCAGGTTCCTCGCGGATGAACTGATCGAGTCGCTCGCGAACACGCTCGCCAGCGGCTACCCACTTCCTCTCGATGTGGCCGTGCTCGGGTACAACGCGAACGAAGACGGCACGTTGAATCTGGTGTCGCTGCTGACTGCGGCGAAGCCGACGAATCGGCTCGTTCCGCTATCCGAGATCGTGGCATTGCCCGTCGAGCCGCGTGGCCGGGAGGGTGATCCCCGCAAGTGGACTGCCCCTGCTGAGTGCTCCAGCAAAGCACCGGCGACGGTCGCGCTGGCCGAGGTGCACAAGATCGTTTCGCTGTGGCTCACCGGGCGACACACCGCGCGACCTCCGGTGATTCTGCACGTCACTGATGGTGACGGTATCGACACGAACTATCATCGAGTGGCCCGGTCGCTTGGGCTGTTGGTCACCGGATACGGACCGGCCCGGTTGCTGCATGTCGGGTTCGACGCGGAGGTGGAACCAACGCTCTGTGGCATGTGGGCCGCGCCGGTGCCCGAAGTCTGGGCCAGGCTGTCCCGGGTATCGACACAACTTCCCGCTGAACCCGAAGGGCGAGACGCACGGCGAGCGGTTTCGGTGAACGACTGGTCGCTCGCCGATGCGTGGAGTGCGCTGTTTGATCTGGAATGGGCCGAGAACTCCGTGAACTGGCGGGAAGACGACGACGATCGCTTCAATCCCGCGACCGCTCGGGGCATGTGGGCGCAGAAGATGGGGAACACGCCCGAGCAATGGGAAGATGCTTACGCCACCGAGCCAGGGTCTGGAGTGGCAGTCGTGGCCGATGGTGCGAGCAGCGGCATTTACTGTCGGACCTGGGCGGATCGTCTGGCGAAATCGTTTATAACGGATAGGCCGGATGTGCGGGATCCGATTGCGCTTAACAAATGGGTTCACGGGTTGCGTGCGGAGTGGCGTGCGGCAATCGACTATGACAAACTAAACTGGTCGAAGAAGGCAAAGGTGGACGAAACCGGCGCGGCCGCGACGTTTCTTTCGCTGGAGGTGGGGCCGATCGACGCAATGGGCAACCGCCCCTGGCGTGCGACTGCGGTCGGCGATGCGTGCCTGTTCTGGATTCGCGCGGATCGGTTGCGTGCGACGTTCCCGGTGGTTGGGGCCGATCAGTTTGGTTCCGCACCGATGCTGATCCGGTCGAACGCGGGGTACAAGACGCTCACGCTTGGAGCTGCGGGAGTCTGTCAGCCAGGAGATCGCTTCGTGATGGCGACCGACGCCGTGGCTGCACGACTCTTCAAGAGTGCCGCAGCGGCTGATGGCCTGGACTGGTCGCGGTTCGAGTCGATCGACGAGACGGCCTGGCGTGACGAACTCGACGTTCTCCGCAAGGCGAACGACATGGTGAACGACGATTGCACGCTCGTCACCGTGCGAGTAACCGGGGAAGGTGATGTCGATAGCGATGAGCAGCAGGTCATCGTCAAGGAACCGCTGAGTGAGCGGATCAGCCTTGCCGAAGACTTCACCAACTCGGCGAATGATCGCATCATGTTTGAGGAGTTCCCCAATTCGTCCGTTGCGGACTCCGGGCGAATTGACATCCTCAGTGACACGGTGAACGACGAGCAGGAGAGCGGGGAATCTGGGTCCCCAGACACAGTGACAGTGAAGGAAGAAGAACACGAGTCGCCTCAAGCGGCGGCTGAAGAACCGCAATCAGGGGACCCACGACCCCCGCTCGCCGAGACGGACGAACTCGCCGAGCCAGATAAAGAGCAGACCACCACCACGGACGGTTTCTCGGATTCGACGGATCAACCCGTCTAACTTCGCGCGAGGAACTCATGTCCTTGTTTCGCCACAGTTCGCGCCGCATCGCGGCTCCCCTCTTCGCCCTGGCAGCGCTCCTGCTTGCCACCGGGTCGATGTTTGCCCAGGACGCGCCCGATGGCCCCGCTGTCCTTGAGAAAGTCAAGGGCGGAGCTGGGCTGACCAAGGTGAAGGAGAAACTCGCGGCCGATCCGGTCGGCTCGCGGTTCCGCATTGATGGATTCTCGGTGAACGACAACAAGGCACTGAAGGTCACCGGCGTCGCGCTGGTTCCTGGCGGAACGGAAGAAGATCAGGCCGAGGCCGAGAAGGCAATCCAAGCCAAGGTGATGGGCATCATTCAGGAGGTCGCCGAGGCCAAGGAATTCAAGGAATTCGAGTTCACCGACAAATCCGCTCGCGGCGACAAGCTCCCGCACCTGCTGCTGCAAAAAGCCGCGAACGAAGCCGGCAAGACCGATCGCGCCGCGGACGAACTCAAACTGACAAACGCGAAGTTCGACGCCAAGGGGAAGCTCATCATCTCTGGCATACGTGGGAACGATGCGAAGACACTGAAGTGGCTGGAATCGGCACTCCCGAAAGCGCTGGCCGACAACGCGGCCGCGACCGACGCGGAAGGTAAGCTCGCCGTCACGCTCGATGTCGCGGCGATCAAGGAAGGGACTGACTGGCCGCTGTCGCCAACTGCAATCCAGAAGGCGCTCGCGCCCTCTCGCATTCGTGTGGAACGAGCATTCCTCGTGTCTCGGCCCGCGAAGATGGACGAGACGAACCCGATGGGCGTTGCGTGGGCGTATTCGCTCGCCGGTGTCGTAATCGGTGCAGAAAAGCCCGACGCCAAGGCCATCGATGCGGCCGTCGCGAAAGCGTTCACCGCCTCCGGTTGGCCCGCGATGAAAGATGCCGACCTCGAAGCCCTGACGAGCGCCGACAATCGCGTTCCCGATCCTGGCCCGCACTTTCAGAAGGCCATCGCGACGAAGTCATCGCTCGATGGCGTTCGGATCGATAGCCGCACCGAGTTCGGCCCTGAAGGGAAACTGATGCTCACCGGGCTTCAACCCGGTCTCGACGAGAAGCAACTCGCCGAGTTGACGCAAACCGTAAGCGGCACCCTGACGGAGTTGGCGACCCGCACCGACTCGAACCCCGGCTACAAGAAACTCGCGGAGAAGGGTGTCTCGATCGAAAAGCTGGAGAAGGTGAAGGTCCGTGAGTTGCACGCAGAACTGCGGAAATGGGCAGCCGAGAACCTCGACGATGTTCGCCTGAACCGTCTCTACTTCGACGCAACAAGCCGACTGGTGCTGACCTGCGAAGCGCCCGACGAAGCCGTGAAAGCTGCCGTCGAGAAGCAACTCATCGAGCGAGCCGGGAAGGTAATTCCCACCCTGAAAGCCGCCGAACCAATGATGCCGGTCGGCGAGCCAAAGGAACCGGAGAAGAAGGAACCTGAGAAGAAGGATCCTGAAGAGAAGAAGGATCCGAAGGAGCCAGAGAAGAAGGATCCGAAGGAGCCAGAGAAGAAAGATCCGAAGGAGCCAGAGAAGAAGGATCCCAAGGAACCAGAGAAGAAAGACCCTGAAGAGAAGAAGGACCCGAAGGAGCCGGAGAAGAAGGAACCCGAGAAGAAGGAACCCGAGAAGAAGGAAGTGAAGGACGCAGCGGTCCTGATCGTGGCACGCGTTCAGGCCGAGGCTCCGAAGGCTGGCGGCCCGCCCGAGGTGCAGTTCACTCAGTTTAAGGGTGGCCTCACGAAGTTCCTCCAGCAGATGGTCGCCGACCCCAAGAACAAGCAGTGGGACGCGCTGCTCATCGAGCGTGGCTACTTCAACGAGAACGATCAGTACGTCGTCCGTGGCGTGGCGAACTCGGCGGAACAACGCAAAGCCTTCAACGATTACCTCGACTCGCTCAAGAGCGATCCGCAGTGGGGGCCATACTTCAGCCCGAAGCCACACACCACGCCCGATCTGGCCGTGATCCCGATGCCCAAACTCGTTGAACGTGCTCAGCGTGTGATGCCAGCATACAGCACGTTCGATGGCATCCGCGTTGTCTCGGCTCGCTATGTGTATGTGGACGACAAGAACGATCCCGGCCAGAAACTCGTGTTCGACGCGCAGATAATCGGCCGGCCGAATACCAGTGCCGCAAGTGAACTGAGGAAACTGATCGCGGCAGACCGCAAGTTCTACGGTCGCCGATTGCCACGAATCAAGAATGGCCAGGATCGACCAATCGAGCTTCGGGCATTGCCAGAAGATGTCGTCGCCAGTGACCAGGTTGGCAACTTCACCGAAGGACTTGGCGCAGTTGCACTCGTGAAGGGCGATCTGCCGAAGGCTCGCGAGTGGGTCGATGCGGGAGTGCTTCACGCACCGCACCTGTCATCGGTGTGGTTCCTGAGTGCGTACTACAACCTCCTCAAGAACGAACCCGAACTGGTTCGTCGCGATCTGTTCCGCATGATCCAGATCGAAGACCCGATCGAGTTCGACGGGCCTTACCAGCGGAAACGGCGGTATCGCGTCGCCAAGGATTTGCAGGGCGAGAAACGCGACCAGATGGAGAAGATCTGGCTCGCGGTGTGGAAGGAATACAAGGATGGCGGTCTACCAATGACATTCGCTGAGCCGAAGTGATCGAAGATCAAAGGATGGATTCTCAACCCACCTGTTCCTATCGGGTGGGTTTTTTGCGTTCATCCCGACTGCCCACCATAATTTCGAGTGCGTGAAGACGTTCAACGGAGTTGACATCATGAAAGTGATGTCTGACGTCAAACTTCTTACGTTTGAATGACGGCGGGATAGTCTGGCGTTCACGATGTGGGAAACGATAAGGGGTTGTGGCCCGTCGCCACAACCCTTATCTTTTCAGGACTTCCTGAGTGGCCGCTGTCGGGCTCGAACCGACGACCCGCTGATTAAGAGGCACGCCAAAAACACTCTCGAAAACACTCCGAACGACTTATTTTCTAGGGGAAACTTAACACACAAGTCCCATTGCGACAAGCTCCGTTCGTTGCGAGGAAACGCTGGGATTTGTGGAGTTTCCACAACGAACTGTGGAATGGTGTGGAATGACCCCCGTCAAAGATGCGTGACGGGCGGTTCTGCTTCCTCTGCCCGCACTGCGGCGAGATGCTCGTAACCATGAACCTACGCAACAACCTCGTCATCGCTTCCAAATCCGTACAGTCCGAATTTCGGAACAAACAAATGCGATCAAAATTCGGCCGGGCACAGAGAGTCGTCTGAGTTCGGTGTCGTTACCTGTGGAACGGCCACGCTAGAGCGGTCGGGGTTTAGCGACCAACCTTCGCCCGCTTTGCTGCGAACGAACGCCTTGCCAGTCAAAATCTTCAGGTTGGGCATCCGAGCAATATTTTGAACATCAGTACGGAATCGAGCGCCCATTCCGCAATCATCAAGGCTTTGCCGGGCGAACCCGTGCAGCGGTGGTTATGGGCAACTCTCGGTTCGCCACGATGATAGCCCGAGCGTTGTCTTTGACATGATTGCGTATTGCAATGATGCCGGCAGTGGTTCGTGCCTGTGTCCGTTGGGGTCCAAGACAGAGGAGCACCCCGTTGGCGTACGGCAACAGGATGTCTAGTGTGTTCGCTTCCTCGGGACCTGGGGCAATAATCACCACGAGCGAATAGCGTCGTCGGCTTGTCGCAACCAGTTCGGCCATCAACTGGGTGGCCAGGATGTCGGGATCTCCTCCACATCCCGCAGGTAGAATATCGATCCCGGGTACCGAACCAGGCGTCAGTAACGTTTCCCATTCTGTTTCACGGAGACTTAGAACATCTGTCAGCCCCAACGCCGAACCACATTTCATCCCGATTCGGCAATCGAGTACCAGGACCCGTTCGTCACGCGCCGAGAAGCGTTGCGCCAGCCGGTTGAAGCTTGACCAAACGTCCGCGCCGCCCGCGCCGGTGAAGATCACCACGCTGCCGTACTCTGGCTGCCACCGCCGGAGCGCCGTCGCCACTCGGCGGTCGGACTCCGGGTCTTCGGTGAGTTCACCAAGCGGGGTGACCCGGACCCGGGTTGCAAGGTGGCGGCCGCCGTGAAACCCGTCGATCCACTCCCGCCGGCAGACCCGCCCGAGGGCAGCGAACACGCCGACCATCAGCCCGGCAACGAGCCAGAGTTTCCGGGTGGTAGACGAGGCGTACGGCGCGGGCGTGGCCGGCGAGACCACCGTGAACTCACCCGTGGCCTGGTCGTGGAGGCGGCGGAACAGGCCGATCTGCTCCGCGAGTTGCTGCCGTTCGGCGGAGACTCCTTCGATCGCTTTCAACAACCCTTCCGACTCGTTGATGAGCCCCTGGAGTTGCTCCTGCCGACGGCGGGTGAGTGCGAGATTCCGGTCCGCCTCGAACAAATCCTTCTGGACGCCGACGTACTGGAGATCGAGCTCGAGCTGCTTGATCATGATTTGCTGAACGATCGGCGACCCGAGCGAGGGGGCTTTCCCCTTCGGGACGACGACCGTGTCAATCTTCTCGAGCTCCGACTTCCACGACTTCACCTTTTCGTTGTCCGTCAGTTTTGAGGTAACGATCTCGATGTCGCGTGCGACCTCATCAATGGCCGATTGCGAGCCGACCCCCTTGTTCCGAAGTTCCACCCGCTGCTCGTAATCCTTCCGCTTGACACTCAGTTCCGCGATCAACTGCTGCCGTTGCTGTTCGTCGGAGATCAGCTCCCGGAGACGGTCCTGGCGTCGCCGGTTATCAGTGATTGTTTCCGTGGAGGCATCGAACTCCCGGGTCTTCTCCGCTTCTTCCAGGTCCTTCTTCCTGCAAGTGTCCAACTCCTTGCCGATGCGTTCCCTTTGGGCGAGAACGGTCTTTTCGGTACGGGCCGCAGAGAGTTTCGCGGATTGATAGGCTTCGATGTCATGGCGGATCAGATCAATCTCAGACTTTCCATCGAACAAGTTGTGACGACGGAAAAACTCCTGGTAGGCCTGCGTTGCCTTCGCGTGGCGGGTGTCGCAGTCTAGCAGGCGGGCTTCGTAATCTGCAAGAGTCGTACCCGACCGAGCACGCCTGTAGACCCGCATCTGCTCGATGTACCGCTCCATCAACAGGTTCACCATGCGGGCGGCCATCTCGGGTTCCGCCCACGCCACCGAAACCGTCACGGCCTGCACGTTCCGGGGGGCGGTAACCTTGATCACCTTCTCGAGGAGTCCCACGGGGACGTCGAGGCCGAGGTCGTCTCTCAGTGGCCCGATCACGGCGGGCGACTTCAGGAGCGCTAACAGCGTGGCAATGTCCGGCTGCGGGTACAGACCCTTCTGGCTCTCGGTAATCGGGAGGGGGGTGTAGAGCATGACGCCGCTCGCATCCCAACTGCTCCTCATCAGGGTGCTCGATCCGCCAACGGCCAGAAGAACTCCAAGTAGTAACGGAACAGGAATCAGCTTCCAGTTGCGAGAGAATGCCCGGGCCACGAACCGTGCCGAGGTGATGGCGACGCCGGGCGCCGTCTTGGTGTCGGTCGGGGTCGTTCCCATCGCAGGTACGGGCGGGGTCACGAGTCTGCTCCGGAAGTTGATTCAACCAAGTTGTGGTTGGGATGGAGTCGAACGTTCGGGGGTGCGTGATGATCAAGACGCATCTGTTCGATCACGGGTGGTAGCTTGTCGGCCGGCACTCGGGAGAAGCAGCGGGCGAGCGAGGGATGGACGTTGAGGCAACTGAGCCCCCCGGGCTGGAGGTTGAGCCGGACCAGTACGGCGAGGCCACAAGAGTCCGCGAACCGAACCGCCGCGAGGTCGAGGACCACCGGGCCCGCGTCCAAACGGTTGCGGAGTTCTCCTTCAAACCCGGGGGCAACTGCCACGTCCAGACATTCGTGCCGGACCGTCCACACCGTCGGCGTTGTGCCTTTCTCAATTTGGGAAGTAAACGCCAGGTTGGTTTTCACCATGAGAGACACCGTCGAGGCTTTGCCACGCCGGAGAGCACGTCCGCGACGCGCCTGGCTGTTTGGGCCCACGTGAACTCTTGCTCCACACGGGCGCGGGCGACGACTCCCATCGCCGCGCGGAGACCCGGTTGGTCCAGCATGAATGACAGTTTCTCGACCCACACGCGAGGGTCTTCCGATGAGACGGTCATGCCGCCGTTGCGTAGAAGGCCGGGAATGTCTCCGAGGTCGGACGTCAAACAGGGCACCCCGGCCGCCATTGCCTCCAGCACCTTCAACGGGCAGAAGTAGAACTCGGACAGTTCCCGTTGGTAAGGGGCAACAAGAACATCCATCGAGCCGAGGAGACTTGGCACCAAGTCGCTTGGTTGCCGACCGCAGAAAATCACTCGCGGGTTCGAACGCACGGCTGCTTGTAGCCCGCCCCGCCCGTCGCCGTCTCCGACCAGAACCCAGGTCAAATCGGTTCGAGCGGATGTCCGTGAGATCATCTCCCTGAGCAGGGCCAGACCGTGGAACGGGCGAAAACTCCCCACGAACCCAGCCACCAAGGGAGTCGTGATGCCGAGTCGATTCCGCGTCGCTGTCCATTCGCCTAGAGTTGTCGGGCGGAATCGATTGGTGTCCACACCGTTTGGTGCGGCAACGATCGGGTTCCGTAGGCCGTAGGCACCGAGCACGCGTGCGGCTGGTTCACTCACGGTCACGATCGCGCGGCTTTGCTGGAGCACCCACCGCTCGATTCGCTCCAGCAAGCCCGGCGGGTGCCAGCGGGCTCCACCGTTGAAGTGGCGTGATTCGTAGGCAACGGGGGCATCGGCGTAGGTCACAAGCGGGACGTCCGCGTGACGGCAGGCCAGGGCCATCGAATACCGGTAAGCGTCTTGACGGCAGAGAACGACGTCCGGACGGAACGTCGCCAGGACGGCGGCATCGCGCGTGTAGGCCGGGCGATTTCGGCCGAGTTCTTTCATGAACCACAGACTTCGCCGAATCAGGCCGCGGCGGGTAGCCGCCCCTGCCACCTTCGCTCGATTTACCCACGGTGCCGACCGGTGGACCAACACCTCATGTCCAAGTTCGGTGAGTTCGGTTGCGATGGAGTCCACCATCCTGGCGGCCGGGTGGGTGTCGTCCGAGAGGTAGTGCGAGTACAGGATTCGCATGGCTCCTGATCTCCGATCATGAGTGAGGGGCCGACCGGTCGTGATTTCGATTCGTTGAAAGGTGTGAAAGCAAGTACCGGGCCAGAAAGGTCAGATTCCGCAGATACCGCCTTCCGAGCCGGCGCGGCTCAACGGCCATTCGAAATCCCCACTCGAGCCCGAGACGAGCCACCCAGCGGGGGCTCCGCCTCACCAAGCCGGCCGCTAAATCGAGACTCGCTCCCAGTTGCACGCAAGCGGGTACCCCGAGCCGCTCGACGTTCGCGGCGAGCCACTTCTCCCCGAAAGGCTGGCTGAACGCTCCAATAAGAATGTCTGGTTTCGCATTCCGAATCCGGGCGATCATCGCGGCCTCTTGCTCCGGCGTTTGCTTGTGAAACGGGGGCACCTCGATCCCGACCACGTTCAACCCGGGGGCGTGCGCTTTCAGTCGCGCCGCCGCGGCGTCCGCAACCCCGTCCCGCCCTCCGATCAGGAACACCCGGTGACCGCGCTGGGCCGCCGCCCTGGCAAGCTCGAACAGCAGGTCCGAGCCTGCGACACGCTCGGGAAGTCGCCGGTCCGTGCCCCGCGAAGCCCACACCAGGGGCATTCCGTCGGCCACGATGAACGCGGCCTTTCGGTTGACCGCCTGCAACTCCGGATCTCGCTCGGTGAGCATGGCGTAGTTCAAATTCGCGGTGATCAAAAAGCTCGGCTCGCCCCGGGCGATGAGGCGATTGACCGCATCGAGGGTCTCACGCATGGTGAGGGGCGCGAGGGGCAGTCCGAGAGCCCAAGTTGGGTTGGGCACCGGATGTGCTTTAAGGGGGTGGACAACAGCCGTGGACATCACGTTGATCCTTTCACTGGGAGACCGGGGATGCGAGGTGCGAATGCGAATCGCTTGCCGAAGTTGCGGGTGGCAATGTTGCTGCCGGGACTGGGCCGCGTTCATCGGGGGGCCGAGACCGCGTTTCTGGAACTCGCCAGAGGATTACTGGCCTTTCCGGATGTGAAGGTGACGCTGTTCGGCACCGGTACTGAAGTGCCAGCGGGGATCGAAATGATTCAGGCCAATTGCGTTCCTCGCGAACGCTTCGAGGGATGGCCCCGAATTCCCGTTTTGAGAAACGAGGCCTGTTATGAGGAATCAATGTTCATCATGAGTCTCATGATGAGACGCGCCTTTCGGCCCCAAGACTTTGACATCGCCCTGCACTGCACCTTCCCGTTCACCAACTGGTTTTTGCGACGCGCGGAAAAACGGGGCGGCCCACGAGCCGTGTTCGTCACGCAAAATGGGGATTGGATGTGTCGGGCCGAATCGAGGGAGTTTCGAACCTTCCGGTCGTCAGCCGTGGTTTGCACGAATCCCGAATACCACGAGCGTCATCGAAGCCGTTACCGGACGGCTCTGATCCCGAATGGTGTGGACCCGACAGTCTTCCACCCCGCGCCGCTCGCGGGAGAAACCCGCGATCCCCGGATTCCCGTTGGCATGAAAGTCGTGTTGATGGTCTCGGCCATGATCGCCTCCAAGCGGGTGGCCGATGGGGTGCGGGCCGTGGCGGGCGCTCCCGATGCCTTCCTCGTGATCGCCGGTGACGGGCCGGAACGCGAGGAGGTTCGCCAACTCGCCGCCGCACTGATGCCAGGCCGGCACCTCTTGCTCGGGAGCGTTCACCGCGCGACGATGCCCGCACTGTACCGGCAGGCCGACGCCTTCCTCCACATGAGTCAGGACGAGCCGTTCGGGATCGTGTATCTGGAGGCTGCCGCGTCGGGCCTGCCGGTCGTAGCGCACGATGCACCAGTCCCTCGTTGGATACTCGGTAACTGTGCGCTGCTCGCGAACACCAGCAACACGGAAGGTGTGACGGTCGCCTTACGCCTGGCGCTCACGTCGAGTGTTGGAAGAGCCCTCGGCATGAGTGGCCGGACGCGCGTTCTGGGCGGCTGGACGTGGGCCGCCCAGGCCGCGAAGTATCGCGATTTCTTTTACTCAGTAAGCTCCAACTCACACCCCCGGGTGCGCGCATGCTCTCGATAATCGTGGTCAGTTTCAACACGCGCGACCTGCTGCGAACCTGCCTCGCCTCGGTCATGCGGCACCAGCCGGGTGCGGAAATCATCGTTGTCGACAATGCGAGCCGTGACGGCTCCGCGGGGATGGTTCGGCTCGAGTTCCCGGGCGTGAAACTGGTTGAATCTTGTACGAACCTCGGGTTCGCGGGGGCGAACAACGCCGGCATCAAACTCGCCACGGGGTCGTACGTGGCGCTACTGAACTCGGACGCGGAACTCGGGGACGACAGCCTGACGCGATGCGTTGCCAGGTTGGAACAGAACCCGAAACTCGGGGCGGTTCATCCGGCTCTGATCGGCGCTGATGGCAAAGCGCAACAGTGTGAATATCCGCTTCCGAGCCTTCGGCGGATCGCCCGCGACGTCGTTCGGCTCTCCGCAGAGCCCGCGAGTGCCCCAGACCAGACATGGCTCGCGGGGACAGCGTTGGTGATTCGCCGAACTGCTCTTGAAGCCGTCGGTGGCGGGCTCGATGCGGGTTACTTCATCTATTGGGAAGACGCTGACCTCTCGGCCCGTCTACGTGCTGCTGGGTGGGAACTTGCGGTCGAGCCCGGAACCCTGGTTCGGCACGTTGGAGGTGCCAGCGGTGGCGGTCCGGATGCTGGTCGCAGGGCGGATTTGTACGCCTGGTATTGCTACGGCAAGCATCGTTGGTTCCGCCGCAACCGGCCAGCGTGGGAGGCTGCTGCTGTGTGGCTACTTGATGTCATGGATGTTCCCCGAAAGTTCTTGCAAGGGGTGCGACATGGTGCCCGGCGAAAGGCTGCCTGGGCTCATGCTCGAGTCACCGCCCGCATTTTGGCACTCGGATTGCTTGGACTCAAACCACGAACCCTATGATCGAACTACTCACGATATGAGACTCACATGCACCTCATGCCCATTGATTTCCCGCGATTCACACTGCCAGCAAGTTCTCTCGATGGCGAGACCACCCGAGGCACGACGGCGGCACTCCGCATCGGGTATCTCACCACCGAATACCCCAAGGTAAGCCACACATTTATTCGGCGAGAAATCGCTGAACTCGAGCGTCGCGGCCATGAGATTGTGCGACTGTCAATTCGGCCACCGGGTGGGTTGCTGGCCGATCCCGCAGACCGGGATGAGGCCGAGCAAACCTTGACCTGCCTAGCTGAAGGGAAGGTCCGGTTGTTGTGGCACGCTGCGAAGTGGGCGTTAAGCCATCCGAGACGGTTTGCGGCCGCGGCGAGAACAGCTCTCCGGTTGCACAGCACGAGTGATCGCGGATTCATTCGACATGCAGCGTACTTGTGTGAGGCTGCGTTTCTCGCGAGCCGTCTGCGGGCCAAGGGGATCTCACACGTTCACGTTCACTTCGGAACCAACGCGGCCGCCGTTGCCCTACTCATGAAGCGGCTCGCGGGCATCACCTACAGCATGACCGTCCACGGCCCCGGGGAGTTCGATGCGCCTGTCGGGTTGAGTCTCAAAGTGAAAGTGGCTGAATCGACCTTCACCAACGCCATCAGCAATTTCGGAAAAGCGCAGCTTTCCCGCTGGGTCGCACTCGAACATTGGAATCGTATCCACGTCGTGCGGTGTACCGTGAGCCCGGAATTTCTGGCCTCGCCTCCCGCGTTCGAGCAGCGTGCGAATCGCCTCCTCTGCATTGGACGCCTCACGCCGCAGAAGGGACAACTTCAACTTGTGGATGCGTTCGCCCGGCTCGTTCGATTTGGCGCATCCGGGAACCTGGTATTTGCAGGAGACGGCGAACTGCGAGGCGTGATCGAGGAACGTGTGCGTGATCTTGGCATCGGGCCTCGCGTCACAATCACGGGCTGGCTTGGCGAAGCCGAGGTGCGTGAGGAAATTCGCAAGGCACGGGCCATCGTACTGCCCAGCGCTGCCGAAGGGTTGCCCGTGGTGCTGATGGAGGCATTCGCTCTTGGGCGACCGGTGGTGAGCACCTTCACGGCAGGAATCCCTGAACTGGTCGAACCGGGTTTGAACGGTTGGCTGGTGCCTGCTGGGGATGTTGAGGCACTCACAGCGTCGCTCCAGGAAGTGTTGGCTGCTCCCGATCACCGTCTTCAGGAGATGGGGCTCGCCGGCCGCAAGCGAGTCATCCGCCAGCACAACCCTTCCGTCGAAGGCGACAAACTCGAAACGTTGTTTCGCACCTATCTCGGGTGAGTTCATTTCAACCAGAGATCGTTCCCAGACGCCCGTGAATTCTTCGCGGGCGTTTTTTTCTAGGCCGGCAAACGTCGCTGGAGAGCTTGCAAATCGCCTTGGACTCGCAATCTGACCACCGGGATTCAGATGAAAATCTCATTGTTTCCGACGGTCTCCAGCGACGTTTGCCTGCCTAGATTTTTTGCAATGGCTTTGGCTCTCATGCGAGGCCGCGAGACCCGTCGAAATTCCATCTCGTCTCACCCCACGATCGTTCTCACTGTGATTCTCACCCTGACGATACTCGGCTTCGACGCAAGGCTTCGTCGTTGCCAAGTCCAATCAATGGCGTGAAATTGGCTGAAAACCAAGGCGAAATCAACGATCCAATCGAAAAATCAAGAGCCCTACGAGTTCGGTCCAGGCTTTGCTATAGAGGGGATTCATCATCCCTATCTCCTCGGAGTTGCATCATGGCTTCGGTTGCCCTGGCTTCACCTACGACCTCATCTGAGCAGCGAGAATCGGTCGACATGGTTTTCGGGTCGCGAGCCTATCTCGTCGCCAAGCGGGTCACGGACGTAGTTGTTTCGGCCACTCTGATCGTCGCGCTCACACCGCTGTTCACTCTGATTGCAGTGCTGATCAAACTGACAAGCACTGGACCTGTGATCTTCGCGCAGTGGCGAATAGGCAAGAATGGGCGGCCGTTCCGGTTCTACAAGTTCCGCTCGATGGTTCTTGACGCGGAGAATCGGAAAACCTCGCTGCTGTCACAGAACGATCACACAAACAGCGTCACCTTCAAGATGAGACGTGACCCGCGGATTACCTGGATCGGCCGCATCATCCGCAAGGGCAGCATCGACGAGTTGCCACAACTGTGGAACGTTCTCGAAGGCGAGATGACGCTAGTCGGACCGCGTCCAGCTGTGCCCGCGGAGGTGGCCCAGTACACGGATTATCACCGGGCGAGACTGCCAGTGACCCCGGGGTTGACATGCCTGTGGCAAGTGAGCGGTCGAGGTGATTTGCCCTTCGATCGACAAGTAGAACTCGACATCGAATACATCCGCAGACGGTCCTACTGGTTCGACCTGATTCTTCTGGCGCGTACGGTTCCCACGGTTCTGACCGGCCGCGGAGCATACTAACTCATTTTCTCGAACCAGAGATGCACATGTCCGCGATCGAAAAATCAACGAGTACCGATCACACACACCTGGGAGTTCTCGATGGGTGGCGTGGTGTCAGCATCTGTTGTGTGCTCGCCGCCCATATGCTGCCGCTTGGGCCGAGCAACCTGCGAGTGAACGAGGCTGCTGGCATTCTGGGAATGGCACTCTTCTTCACTCTCTCCGGGTTTTTGATCACGACCCTCCTGTTACGCCGGTCGCAGGTGGGAGACTTCCTGATTCGTCGGGCCTGCCGAATTCTGCCACTCGCCGTGGTTTATATGGTGATGATTCTCCTCATCACTCGCGGCACGCTCGACGCTTGGATTGCAAACCTGACGTTCACGCTCAACTACAACGAGCAGTTCATAACAACGTGGAACTCGCCCCTCTGGTCTCTTTGTGTCGAGGTTCACTTCTACATATTCGTGGCAGCGCTTGTGGGGTGTCTCGGCCGGCGCGGCCTCTGGTTGCTGCCCCTCCTGGCTCTGGCAGTGACCGCCGGCCGGGTCGCGACCGGGGAGACAGCCTCCATCCACACGCTTCGCCGAGTGGACGAAGTCCTTTCGGGAGCCACTCTGGCACTGATTCTCTCAGACTACCCGGCGGGTTTCGCGGCTCGCGTGCTACGAGGAGTTACTCCCTGGGTTTGGCTAACTCTGCTGGTCGCTTCGGCAAGCCCGCTGTGTGGTCCGGTTCAATACGCACGTCCGTACTTCGCCGCCCTGCTTGTTGGTTCGACTCTGGTTCAGGGGTCGCACGTTCTGGCCAGGGTGCTTCATGCACGCACCTTGAAGTACGTCGCGACGATCTCGTTCGCTCTCTACGTCATCCACCCGTGTGTCTACCGCGGCTGGATGGATGAAGGCTCGACGGCTGTTCGCTACTTGCTGAAGAGACCAATCAGTTTCGCGATACTGTTCTGCCTCGCTCACCTTTCAACCTTCTACTGGGAAGCCCGGTGGATTGCACTCGGCAAGTGGCTGACAACGCCACGCACCGTGCCGACCACTACGACTTCCCCAAATGAACTGAGGAGTCTTCCATGCGGCACGTGATCGTTACCCCGAGTTATGGCCCCGACTTCGAGCGGGCGAAGCTGCTTGCTGAGAGCATCAAGGAATTCGTGCCCGAGTCCGCCGAGCACATCCTCTTGGTGGATCGGCGTGACGTGCCCCAGTTCCGTTCCTTAGCAGGTCCCCGGACTCGCATTGTGGAAGCGGAGAGCGTGCTCCCCTGGTGGGTTCGGCGTGTGCCCGGCGCCCGTCGGTGGTGGCTGAGCTTGAGGTCGCTTCCGATCCGAAACTGGATTCTGCAACAGGTGGTAAAGTTGTCCGTCGCGGAGCATTTCGATGCGGATGTGTTCAACTTCGTTGATTCTGACGTGACCTTCATTAAGCCATTCGATCCCTCCGAATTTGTCTCGCCCGAGGGTCTCGTTCGTCTGTTCCGGGCGCCCGGCGCTGCACAGTTTGCCACACACACGCGATGGCATCAGACTGCGGCTCGATTGTTGGGGTTGCCGGCAAGCGATTACTTTGGGGCGAACTACATCGGCAACATGATTACATGGCGTCGGGACAATCTCATCGCCATGTATCGCCACATCGAGAACGTGACCGGCCGAAACTGGGCTGCATCAGTTTGCTCACGGCTCCACCTGTCTGAGTACATCCTCTATGGCATCTTCGTCGAGCATGTTCTGAAGGGGCAGGGCCACTACTACGAGGACCGTGCCCACTGCCACATTAGTTGGGACTACGACATCACCACTCCTAAGGGTCTGGATGAGTTCCTCTCCGATACTCTTCCCGAACACGTAGCGGTGATGGTGTCTTCGAAATCCAAGATTCCAACCGCGGACTATGCCCTTGCTTTGCGATTGATGGCTCCGTCGGCTTGCTAACTGGGTGGACCGTGTTCTACGCCCTCTTCGCCATCGTCGTTCTCAGTGCCTTGACGGCGGGTCTCAAGGGAGGTCCGCGTCGCGCCGTTGCGATTGGCTGGATCGGGGCGGCGTTTCTGATGCCATACTGGCTTCAAATTGGGATGGGCTCGCTCCTGATCGACATCAGGTCGGGTGCAGTGATCGCGGTCCTGTTGCTAATGGTCATTTCTCCGGTCCCGGGAACATTCCGGCTCACGCTTGCCGATGCACTTATTGCCGGAATTGTCCTCGCTCAGGTCGTCTCTCAGTATGAGGCCGGTGCGTTCCGACCGCTGACGTTACCTGAGATCTGTCGGAAGTGGGTCGGCCCGTATCTTATGGGCCGAACGCTCCTCAGCTCGACGGAAGACATCCGCAGAAACATCTCGGGGATCGCCCGGATCATTGCTGTGCTCAGTGTGTTTGCGATCGGTGAGTGCTTCATTCAGATCAACTTCCTGAACACCGCACTTGGCCGAACGTTTGGATTACTGGAGGCAGGTGAGGGTTACCGATGGGGGCTGAAGCGGGCGCACGTCACCTTCGATCACCCGATCTTCTTCGGGATGGCGCTAGTCTTGTTATTGCCCTGGGCCATTGAAGCCGCACGCCTCTCTCGAGCGGGCGAGGGTCCGCGGTGGTGGCGCTGGTTGCCGCTGGCAATGGCCGGGGCACTGTTTGCGACTGTCTCACGCGGGCCTCAGATTGCTGGCATAGCGACAACGGGGATTTACTTGTTCTTCAGAGTCCCAAAACTACGGATACCGTTTCTGGTGTTGGCAATCGGGGGTGGGGTTGTCGTCACCACGTTCAAGGACGAGCTCGTCGAACTCCTGGCCGTCGTCGCCGGCGAAAAGAGTGCCGACACCGAGGTACGGATCATCCTCATTGAGGGTGAGGAGGTCGAGTATACCGGCACTAACCACCGCGTCCTATTGTTCAAAGTGTATGACGACGCCATGTCGAAAGCAGGGTTGTTCGGTTTCGGAACTGAACTGAAAGGTGTGGAGGTCGAGGAACACCTGGCCCAACGGTTCAGTTCCATCGACTGCCATTATCTGCTCTTCTATTTGCAGCATGGTAAGTTCGCGATTCTTGCATTTCTCATTTTGACTGTCAGCATCATTCTCAATCTGGCACGTATCGCGTTTAGGCGTGATCTGACGCAAGCCGCATTGGCCGCGGGCCTGTGTGGTGCCCTGCTTTCCGTGGCAGTTTTACTCATGTCGGTCTGGTTCTCACCGGATTTCGCCGGGATCTGGTTGTTCTCGGCTGGATTGGCCGGGCGTTTGCATTTGCTGACAATCGAAACTCACTCGAAGGACATGAACACCCTCTTGCCAAGCAACGCAGGAGCAGATTCCGTTAGGGCGAAATACGCCCCGGCATCGCCGCTTCGCGCTGCGCACGCTCCGGTGCGGCCCATTCAGTCTGATGAAGTGGTGCTTGCTCACGGCGGGACGCCTTCGAGAGTGGTTAATGAGTAGAACGCAACCTAACCCGCTGATCCGACCTGAATAAGGAAATGCCATGTCGCGCAGAATGCAAGACCGGCTCTTGATCATTAGTCCCGTTAAGGACGAAGCTGCGTACCTCGAACGCACGATTGATTCAGTCGTCGCTCAGACTCACCGACCAACGTTGTGGGTGATCGTGGACGACGGCAGTTCCGACCGCACGGGCGAGATCGCGGACACCGCGGCCCGCGAGCACCCCTGGATCATCGTCTTGCACCGCTCGAAGGGGCAGATACGCCGAGTCGGCCCGGGTGTGGTCGAGGCGTTCTACGCCGGACTTGCCCAAGTCAAGCTCGCGGACTTCGATTATGTCTGCAAGCTCGACGGCGATCTCGAGTTCGCCCCTGATTACTTCGCCACGCTGTTGCGTCGGTTCGCGGTGATTCCTCGGCTCGGCACGATCAGCGGCAAGTGCTTCGTACCCGTGAATGGCGTCCTCGTGGCAGAACGGACGGGCGACGGCTTCTCTCACGGGGTTGCGAAGTTGTATCGTCGCGAATGCTTCGAGGAGATCGGCGGGTTTGTACGCGAGGTGATGTGGGACGGAATCGACTGCCACCGGTGTCGGATGTTCGGGTGGGAAGCGGCCAGCGACTCCGACACCGGTTTGCAGATAACACACCTCCGCCAAATGGGGTCGAGCTATAAGAGTGTTTACCACGGTCGGCTCCGGTGGGGTCGCGGTCAATTCTTCATGGGCACACATCCGCTTTATCTTTTGGGGATCGCGTTGTATCGGATGGCGGAACGGCCTTGGGTAATGGGTGGCTTGTGCATCATGTTCGGTTACCTCGCAGCGTGGATCACGGGGCACCGGCGCTACGATGACCGCGCGTTTCGTCGCCATTTGTACAGGTGGCAACTCCGAGAACTTGGCGGCCGATTGTTGAATCCATTCCGTAGAGTGATTCGGCGATCGCAGCCTCTGGCTATGGGAGCGCGGGCATGAACCCCGTCCTGACGCCAAAGATCATCTATTCGCGGAACGCCGCATTTGGACTTGGCTGGTCGGTCGCGACTCAGGTCGCGGGCACGGGCGTGAAACTCGCCAGCACCCTGGTGCTGACACGCCTGCTTGCTCCCGAGGCGTATGCACTGCTCGGCACTGCGATGGTGGTTCTCACCACTCTGGAGTGGTTGTCGGATTTCGGTGTCACCCCCACCCTTGTGCGTCACACGCGCGGGGGCGAACGCGGCTGGCTCTTGGTCGGATGGCAGGCGAACTTTCGCAGGGGGTTGGTTCTCACTGCAATCGCTGCGGTATGTGCCGCCCCACTTGCCGCGTTCTACCATCAACCAGAGTTGTTTGGCGTATTGCTCGCCCTCGCCGCTCGCCCGCTCATCATGTCTCTTCGAAGTCCTGGTGTGCCATTGTTGCGACGCAACCTCGAGTACCGCGCGTTGTTCGTTGATGAACTGACCCAGGCTCTCACGGGCACCCTTACTGCCATTCTGGTTGCGGTCACTATCCCCGGAGCAGGTGCCTGGGCACTCGTGGCGGGAACCCTCGTGGGTGCCCTCGCGGGAGTCGTGGTTTCGTACCTTCTTGCACCCCTTGCCCCAAGGCATCATCACGATCTCGAGGCATCTCGCGAGATTAGGAAATTCGGTGGCCTCGTGGTCATGAACACGCTGGTGATGGCCGTGTGGTTGAACCTTGATCGCCTGATTGGTCCCCGATTCCTGCCGCTTGACGCAGTTGGCTGTTACATTGTGGCATGGAACCTTGCAATGGCGGCCGAAGCAGTCGTCACGCGGAAGATTGACGTGTACTTCGCGCTGATGAGCCGTCTCCCTGTCGGTGACCGCGCCGACTGGCACCAAGGCATGGTCCCCAAAGTGATGCGTCTGGTTGGGCCGGCGCTGGCGGTTGGCGTGGCGATCGCTCCGCTCGTGGTGGCTGTGCTTTACGACTCTCGCTACCAGAGTGCCGGGATATTGTTCGCGGTGCTGCTTGCCCGCCTCGTGGTCCGAACGATTGGGCAATTGGATTTCCAGCTCCTCCTCGCTTCCGGGAATATCCGTCCCGCAACGGTTTCTTACCTCGCGGGGGCGGTGACTCAGGGTGTGCTCATCGTCCCTCTCGTGCTGTCGTTCGGCGTCAACGGGTTGGCTGTCTCCGCGCTGATCTCAGCCTCGGTCGTCACGTTGGTGCAAGTCGTATTGGCTCCCGAGTTGCGGTCCGGTGCTTTGCGGCGTATGGGTGTCGCGGCACTCTGGAGTGTGATTGGCCTGGCCACCGCTGCACTCACAAGCCGGATGGTAGGTTAGGAACCTATCGACGGCAGTTTCCCGGCCTTAGTGGGGAACTTCACGTCGAGCCTGTGATGTCTTCAGATGGCTCTGGTCAATCCCGTGGGAAGCGTAGCAACTATCGTGGATTTGGTGCGTCCCGTGGATTGTTCAGAATCCCAGACCAAGGCTGATATCTATTCTCCGAGCATTCTGATCTGAGAAGTTCGAAGCGTATATAACTACTTGAATCCTCAGCAGATCGATTTCATCTCCTTTCGGGTGATCGAATCCCGGGATCTCATCTCCGAACAAACCGGGAGAGTGGGCCGTGAGTACCCCGGATGAACTTCAATCCCAGATCAACTCCCACCTCTCCGAACAGTTGTCGGTGACCGAGCACCGATACCGCGACCTCATCGAGGAGCTCCGCGAGATAGTTGTCGAACTGGATCATGAGGGCAAGATCACGTTTCTGAACGCAGCCTGGGTGGAACAACTAGGACACTCGATCGTCGGTTCGATCGGCCGCCCGCTGGAAACTTTTGTTCCTTCGAGATTCCTCCAGGGTTCTCCCGAGTTGGCCCTGAATCCATTCCCGCCGGTCGATCGAGCCACGGAAGTGCCGCTGATTCATCGTGACGGTCACAAGGTCTGGTTTGAGTTTCAGCTACGGAACAAGACTGACGGGAGGCGGTTCGGTGTTCTCCACAACATTGATGCCCGCCTCGCGACGGCGGTTCTACTCCAGGAACGCGATGAAGAGACCCGCCGACTCGCGCTTGTTGCGAGCCGGACGAACAACGTCGTCATCATCACCGATGCCGAATCGAGAGCCATTTGGGTGAACGACGCATTCACTAGGACAACGGGATACGACAGCAGCGAAGTGCTAGGCGTGAAACCCGGGCATCTACTTCAAGGACCAGAAACCGACCCTGAGGCTGTTGCGTACATGCGTGCGAAGATCAAGTTGGGAGAAGCCTTCCGGACAGAGATCTTGAATTACCGAAAGGACGGATCCTCGTACTGGCTGGATATAGAAGCCCAACCTGTACGCGATGATGGGCGTGTCACTCAGTACATCGCCGTCGAGCAAGATGTCACCCTTAGAAAGGAAGCCGAGCACAAACTCCGTGAGCAGGCCGCTCGTCTTGAGGAGCAAAACCGGCTCGCGGCCCTTCGAGCTGAAGTCGGGCTGGCCCTCAATCAGGACGCCACCCTTCCCGATTTGCTCCATTGTTGTTGCGAGACAATCCTGCGTCATACCCACGCAGCGTTTGTTCGAGTTTGGACTTTGGATGAGGACTCAAAAGTCCTCGAGTTGAGAGCGAGTTCTGGCCTGTATACGCACATCGATGGTATGCACTCCCGCATCTCTGTTGGGGCTTTCAAAATCGGACAGATCGCACTGACTCATACCCCAGTGCTCACAAACGATGTAGTGGGAGATCCGCGAATTTCCGATCAGGAATGGGCGAAGAGAGAAGGTATGGTGGCGTTTGCAGGACATCCTTTGATCCATGCCGGCCGTGTCGTTGGGGTGTTTGGCCTGTTCTCCAAATCGGCACTGAGTTCGAATACGCTCGATGCTCTCAAAGTCGCGAGCGATGCCATGGCACTGGGAATCGTCCGCAACCAACACGAAGCACAGTTACGAGCGAGTGAGGCCCGATTCCGGACATTCGTGGATCATGCGACGGACGGCTTCTTCATACATGGACTTGACGGGGTGGTACTGGACGTAAACCAGGCCGCTTGCGATAGCCTCGGGTGCACGCGCCAAGAACTGATCGGGATGGAATTGTTCCAACTCGACCCGGACGTGACGGTCGAGCAGATACAGGTAATGGAAAAACGCCTGAGTGCGGGCGAGATGCTCGTCTTCGACACACGCCACCGCCGCAAAGATGGGACGATGTTTCCGGTCGAAGTACGCGTGAGGTCTTTCCGACAAAACGGGCAGTTTTTCGCAGTGGCCATGGTCCGGGACATCACAAATCGGAAGAACTCTGAAGACTCTCTCCGGGCTGTTGAGGCCCGCCAGCGAGCTATCATTGCCGCTGCACTGGACTGCATCATCACCATCGACCGCGAAGGCCGAGTCGTTGAGTTCAATCCTGCGGCCGAGAGGACGTTCGGATACTGCCGCGATGAAGTACTTGGTAAGTCGTTGGCCGACCTGATTGTGCCTCAAATCCATCGTGCTGGTCATCGTGCAGGGATGGATCGCTATCTGAACACGGGGGTCTCACGGATCCTTGGCGAACAACTCGTTGGGTTGCCAGCTCTCCGGAAGGATGGAACAACATTCCCGACCCAACTCACGGTCGTGAAGATGGAATTGGAGGGTGAGCCCGTCTTCACGGCGTTTCTTCGCGACATCACGAAAGAACAAGAGGCAGAGACAAAGCAACGAGAGGCGACTTCACAGATGGCCCAGGCCACGGAAGAGGCGATTGCCGCAGACCGCGCGAAAACTCGCTTCCTTGCGAACATGAGTCACGAGGTCCGGACCCCGATGGCTGCCGTGGTTGGATACGGCGAGATGCTCCTCGACCCGCGACTGAGTACCGATGAACGAATGCGGGTTGTCCACGCGATCAACCGGAACGGGCGTCACCTGCTGTCTCTGATCAACGAGATCCTCGACCTTTCAAAAATCGAGGCTGGGAAGCTCAAAATCGATTTGGTTCCGTGTCGGCTTTGGCGGACGATCGGCGAGGCTCTCTCCGTGGCTGGTGTTGCTGCGCAGGAGCAAAAAGTTGGGCTTGCAGCTGTCCCAGTCGGACGGCTCCCGCGAGTGTTCACGACAGACCCAACGCGGTTTCGACAGATACTGGACAATCTCCTTTCCAATGCGGTCAAGTTCACCCCTGCGGGGAAGAATGTCGAACTCCGTCTCCGGATGACAGACACGCAGCCAGCCACTCTGATCGTTGAGGTCGAGGATCAAGGGATAGGCATCGCGCCAGATGTCTTGTCGCGATTGTTCCAGGCGTTCACCCAGGCCGATCCCTCGACAACTCGCCGGTATGGTGGTACCGGACTGGGGCTCAGCATCACACGAAAGCTCGCTCAGGCTCTTGGGGGCGATATCGCGGTCAAGAGCGAACCGGGTATCGGAAGCTGCTTCTCGGTTACGTTTCCCCTCCAAACCGAGGATCTTGAGGATCTCGTCTCTGCGGACGAACTGTCGTACGAGTCGCAGTTGACCCACCGTGCAACCCACACGGACCGGAAACTCAACGGTCGCGTGTTACTCGCTGAGGATAATCCGGACAACCGGAATATCATCCGCTTCTTTCTGGAGCGGGCGGGGCTCAAGGTTGAGATTGCGGAGAATGGCCGGGTCGCCCTCGACCTCGCAACCGAGAAGGAGTTCGATCTGATCCTCATGGATATGCAGATGCCGGAACTCGACGGGTACACCGCGACGAGCACACTGCGCCAGAAAGGGTACGGTCGGTCGATCATAGCGCTCACCGCCCACGCGATGGCTGGTGATGAGGAGCGTTGCTTGAGGGCGGGGTGCAATGCATACCTGACCAAGCCGGTCGAAGCCGAACGTCTGCTAACAGTCGTCGCGAAATTTCTCCCCGCGAGAAGTTGGGGGATCAAGCGAGAGAGCCTGACACGCCGACTTCCGCAGGAACAGACCCTCAAGGCGGCTACCCCAGACAACGAACGAGACGACCTCGTTGCAGCATACCGGCGAAACTTGCCGAGCACGGTGGCCGAGATGACACAGGTGCTGGCAACGCAGGACACTACCAAACTTGCTGCTCTGGCTCACCGCCTTCGCGGTTCCGCGGGAATGTACGGCCTGCCGGATATCACGGAGACGGCACGATTACTCGAAGAAGCTTGCCGCGAGGGGCAGGACCTTGATCTGCTGGGAGAATTGGTGAATGAGCTTTCAACCGCAGCCCAGCGGGCCGCGATTGAGGTAGACTAACTTTCTGTGGTCTTGGTGAAGTCTGCCAGGTTGATCTCGTACCGCTTAAGCTTTCGGTACATTGTCGCCTGGCTGAGCCCAAGAAAGTGAGAAGCTTCACGGACGCTTCCGGCCAATCGTGTAAGAGCCTCGATGATCGCTTGTCGCTCGATCTGATCCACCACTCGCAGATCATCATCGCCACCAGTGGCAGGTCTAAGTGGTGCGGGAGTCGGCGGTGGCGTAGAGGGTGGGGGCTGGGCCGGAGGATAGGCGGGTCTTGGGTCCGCAGTCAGGTCTGATCCACGGAATTCTTCTGTGAGCAATTCTGGTCCAATCGTGGGACCCGGAGAGAGGATCGCGAGTCGCTCAATGAGATTCTCAAGTTGTCGAACGTTGCCCGGCCAGGAGTATCGGGTCATGGCGACGAGCGTCTCGGGTGCGAGAGTGAGCCCCTCGCGGTTGTATTTTGTGAGAGCGAGGTTTAAGAATCGCCCGGCGAGCACGGGGATGTCCTCGGGTCGCTCCCGGAGTGACGGCATCCGGACGCGAACCACGTTCAACCGGTAGTAGAGATCCTCGCGAAAGTGCCCCGCTCGAACTCGCTCAGCAAGGTCGCGGTTTGTCGCAGCGACGACTCGAACATCGAGCGAGATAGTCTTGGGACTGCCAACGCGCTGCACGGTCCGTTCTTGAAGGAAACGCAAGAGCTTGGCCTGGAGCCCGAGTTCCATCTCGCCGATCTCATCGAGGAAGAGGGTCCCCTTTTCGGCCAGTTCGCACACGCCCGCCTGGGCACGGTCTGCTCCTGTGAATGCACCTTTCTCGTGCCCGAACAGTAGACTCTCGGCCAACTCACGCGGCAGAGCGGCGGTGTTCAGCGGAACAAACGGACCATCCTTTCGACGACTCAAATCATGGACGGTTCGGGCGGCGAGTTCCTTGCCGGTCCCACTTTCTCCAAGAATCAAGACCGTCGCGTCAGTCGGGGCCACGTTCCTGAGGAGGTTTAGAGTCTGATGCATGACTGGGCTTTCGCCGAACAGTCGCATGCCGGATGAGACAGCCAGAGCTTCGAGCTTCCGGACTCGTGCAGCGAGAGCCTGTTTCTCGGCCGCGTGACTCAGGAGGACGCGCAGTCGGGTTAGGTCGGGCGGCTTGGTCAGGAAGTCGTATGCCCCGGATCGCATGGCCGACACCGCCGTATCGATCGATCCGTGGGCCGTGAGCAGAGCGATGGGCAGGTCAGGACTCATACTCAGAATCTGACGCATGACCTCCAGACCGTCATCCTGGCCAAATTGCAGATCCAGTAGAACGAGCACAGGTCTTTCCCGCACGAGTGCGGTCAGTAACTCCCCCTTGGATCGTGCCGCGACGCTGCGATACCCCCAGCGATCTACCTGCTGGGCGAGGAGACTCAACACATTCACGTCGTCATCGGCGATCATAACGAGAGGTTGAATTGTGCCGGACATTGGATCCCTTAGCGGTTCAGTGTGGCGTTTGGAGGAAGGGCGGAGATCGTCATTCGCTGATGGCGATGAATAATCACGAATCCATCCACTGCATCCGCTTGGCTGCAGTTCGCTCGCTTCGATGCGCCGAAGTTGTTTGATTCGGTCGCGGATCACCACGGATCATCATGGCCGAAAATACTCTAGAAATTTAAACCCGTTATCCCGCGTGGGTGACTGCCACTACGGTCCTGGTTGGGATGGTTGTGAGGATTTTACCCTATCCCCTACCCTTTGTCTGTCAGCATGGCGGCTACCGAGGTGGGGACCGCCGCAGCAGAGCCTGCATCTCGGCGAGCAGGGGGTTGTCGCAACCAGAACGAACCAGCCAACGATGTCCATTGGCGAGACGGATGTCGCTGGTCGTCTCGAACGTCATGCAAACCGCCCGGCATCACCAGCGTTTCCTGTGGAACGCACTGATCAACTCCAGCGACCAGCAACTCCACCATCCACGATTGCCAAGCCGCTCGCTCAGGGTCGCCTCCGGTTCGCGACAGGTTGCGAGCAGCTTCCCGGAACTCTACGAAACACAGGTTTCGATCGCGACGCGACTCGGAGCCAGTTGTCGGCGTCAGCCCCGCGAGTTCGATCGCTAATGCCGAGGCTGCGAAGATATTCTGTTTGAGAGTAGCCATTCCATACGACGAAGCTCCACTCGCGGTGCCCCATTGGATTTCGAGTTCCTCCGGGCAGAATTGCCTCAACGTTGAGAACACGAACCGCAACCAGCGTTCGACGGCTCCTGGGCTGAGGATTGGTCTGTGCGCGGACACTCGCGTTACAAACCCATTCGACAAACGACGATCTTCGGAAAACAAGGTCACGTCGTCGGGAGCGCCTGGAGGGAGGGCATTCCCAGCTGTAGCGGCCAGTTCGTTGAAGCTCTGTGTGGCTGGCCCCCGAATCTGGCAGTATTCCTGGTCAGAATTGATCCGAGCCAGTCGCCACAAGGATTCCGGCTCTCCACCAAGTTCCAACCCCGCCCATTCGGTCGCCGGGGGGGTGAGGAAACTATTTGAATACCGGAGCAGTTTCACGCTGGTCTTCGGACCTGGCATGGTTGCTTCGAGTTCTCCACTCCGTCGGAACCGCTCTCGGAGTTGAGCAAACACACGACCTGTATGCGACGAAGCCGTGGGCGTTGTTGGATGACTACTTCGAAGCGAGTCGATCAGAATGCCAACTGCAGCCTCGGAAGCCGTGAACGCATCGTGTTGGAGGGTGCCGAAGATGAGTCCAGGCAGTACGTCGTGTTGGCCCTCGCAGCCGGATTCCTGGATACACGTCTCATCGGTATACATCGTTGGACGATTGTCCGACGGCAACAAGCGGGTACGCTGCGACCTGAGGAATGGGCGGTCGAAATGCCACCCAAGATGAAAAAGCGTCCGCCACCAATCTTTTATCTCGGGGAGGCACAACGCCTGCCGGACAAGGGTTGGCAACCGACTGCAGAGGGTTTGCGGTTCTTGAGCGATTCCGTCGGCGTGGCGGATCAGGGCGTTTGCGCGTTCGGAACGGATGAACCCACGATCGCGGGGGGTGGAGAACGCAACCGCGTAGGAGTCTGGTGGCAAGGCGGAAATGATCGTGCGAGGGGTATAGTCGAGGTGCCCGAGAAGCGGCCCGAACAGATTGTCACGCAGAATGCTGCCACCTGCGCCTTCAGGACGGGCGATGGCGATATGCAAGGGAATGTAATCGGAGCGATTCCGTTCTTCGACGAGACGACTGACACACGCCTCGAACCCACTCACGAGTTGAGCATCGGTCATTCTTGGGCACCCACAACACAGGTCGGTTGGCCGGTGCCGATGGTAGGTGCAGCATCGGACCGGCCAACCGTGAACCGCCCGTGGCCGACGGACGGAACCCGATGGGCATGAGTTTACCAGCGCACGAAAGAACAGGTAAAGGTCAGATTTCTGGCCTTTACCTGTTCGAATCAGCCGATTTTTGCAGCCACCATTGCCGCGAGTTGTTCATTCCTCTCAGCGTAGATTTGGGTCACATCGGCTCGGCTGTGGCCGAGCAACACCTGTGCTGCTTCCAGACAGTGTTCCTTACGCACCCGGGTCGCGAACAAGTGGCGGAGTTGGTACGGATGCCAGCGGTGTTGGCGTCGCCATTCCCGGAGTTGTGCTTTCTGATCGTTGGTGAGTCGAGTTTTCCATTTGTCGATTGTCTCGTCCTGGCGTTTTGCGAGCGGCGAGGGTGGCGGAAACGCCCGGTCGCAGGCTGTCGCCACGGCGTGGGCAATCGCACCCGGACAGTAGCGTTCCGTCGGCGTACGGTCCGGCTTCACCTTTCGTCTCGACACTTGCGACGGTTGCACCCGGGTTTTGCGGTTCGCCCGCATCTCGCTGAATTGTTCTTCTCGGCTCTGTCGCGGCGAGAAGATCGGGGCATCCGGCTCCAGCACACGACCCGCCAAGAAGTTGGAGAGGATCGCACGGGCATTCGGCCCCAATGGAACGACGCGACCCTTACCGTGGTGCGCGGTCTTGTGCCGGACTGGGCGATAAGTCCATGTCGTCCCGCGTTCAATCTGGTTCAGCGTCATACCACAGACTTCGGCCGGTCTCATGCCGGTATTGATCAATAACTCGACCATCGCGCGAACGTGGTTCGACAGGTGCGGCAGTGTCGCGGTCACCACGACGTCGGCGACGGGCTTGACGGATTCAGTTTCTCGGGCCGAGTTCGCCCCAGTTGCAACCCCGTGACAGCCGCGAGGGCTTGATGAACCGTCGGAGGAACGAGTTCTTCCGCAACAGCCCACTTGAAGATCCTCCGAACACGGCCGATACGCTGGTTCACAACCCCCCGGCACCAACTCGCGTTGATGAACTTCTGGCGAACAGCCTTCAGAGCCAAGGGACCGAACTCTGCGGCAAGCGTGTGACCATAAACTTCGCGTACGTGCCGTTGGAACAGGGTGTGTGTGTCGCTGGTTGATCTGGTGACGGTCCGGCAGGCGAACCTGTACGCCGAATTGTTGACTCTGCTGGGCCGCAGCGACCCCGCGCTCACTCCGACTCCCCCGTCCCTTTACGCAGTTACGCTCCGCACCCGTAAGCCACCCAAAAACCGCGCGTTGCTCGACGTCTGGTTCTACCCCATGACCGTCGGAGAATTACTGCCGACCCTTCCGATCTGGCTGAATCCCGAACTCCGCGTGATGCTCCCGCTCGAACCAAGTTACCAGGAGACGCGCCGGATTCTCGGGATTGTGTGACCAGCGACAGCGACGATGGCCGTGGAGTTGATGCCGTCGTCAAATACTTCGGCGTACTTGGCGCGAAGTTATTTGGCATCATCCGCATCACCCCAGCTCGGCGTATGCGAGACACAGGGGCAGCTGGCGCTTCATGACTTGTCTCCGTGAGGAAGTTGCACGAATCGTCTCGGTGGGAGCGGCGGTCCAGGGTGGGTTGATCGCCGGCATTGATGTTGGCCCTCTGCTCGTCGATATCATCGATATCACGCCGCACACGCTGGGCATCGAAGCACTCAGCGATCGTGACGGATTCCCGACTCCGCACGCATTTTCCCCGATCATCGAACGCAATACTCCGCTCCCGGCCACTCGAACCGAGGTCTACACGACTACCATTGATGGGCAGAAGGAGGCCGAGATTCGAGTGTTCCAGGGCGAAGAAGATGACGCGCGGTTTAACACGCTCGTCGGTGAGTTCGTGATTCAGGGGCTTGCGAATGTTCCTGCTCCGAACCAGATCCTGGTTCAGCTCAACCTCGATCTGAACGGCATCTTGCGAGTGACCGCGACCGAGCGAGCCACCGGGTTAGCGAAGCAGGTTGTCATCGACAACATGATGGAACGATTCCGCCATCGTGAACGCACGGATGCCCTCGAACGGATCGACGCCCTGTTCGCCGACTCCGACGACACCGGCGAGTTGGAAGAGGACGAAGACGACGACGATCTGGACACGGGTTCAGCGGCTGTGCCCGAGATCGCCGGGTCGGATTTGCAGAAGGCGATTGACGCTGCCAATCTCCAGATCGCCAAGGCCGGTCAACTGGAAGGATCGGCGAGCCGCGAGGATGCTGCCGAGATGGGCGGTCTTGTTCAGGACTTGCAGGCCGCGATCGCGCGGCAATTGCTCGAAGACATTCGCCGCGTGATTGCCGAACTGGAAGATCTGATCTTCTACCTGAACGATTCCTGATACCTGAATCCGGGGGGACGATGAATCCCGAGACGATGAGTTGCCCGACGTGCCGTGCTTCTCAGGTCTGGTCGGACACATGTCGTCGGTGCAAGTGCGATCTCCGCTTGCTGCGTGACGCCGCCAACGGATACGCGGCGCTACGCCGGCACTGCCTGTCGAACCTGCGACACAACCGGACACACGCCGCTCTCGAACTGGCCCGGCAATGCTGTGTCCTGCGGAGCGACGACGAGACTCGCCGTCTACTCGGCGTCTGCTAACTCCTGAACGGGAACTGGGCTTCTGCTTGGTCCCACGCAACCCAACTCCTGGCGAAGTCAACTACATAAAGATGGCCGGAGTGTCATGTGTCATGTGTCATGGTGCATGAGTAGCACGTCGTCATCCTTCCCGCGAAACAAGTACTCACCGCGTGAGTGGCCCGCAAAGGAGGTTTAAACAGGGCGGTCGGGGATTGAACCCTGCCAGCTGAGCTTGGATCGCGAGCGGGATGGATTGGCAACCGGCCTCGACTCGGCTGGATTGCGCTGTCAGAATCCCACAAGACACTGGAGGTGCTTTGCCGTGCCCGAGAATGTGTTCGATAAGGCGAGTCGGTTCGCGGCGAAACTCAACCCACCGGGATTCCTCAACTGGCTTCTCGGGATGCCGCTTAATGCATTCACCTTTCGTGGGTGGCTGGATACGCGGGGCGTCCCGTTCCCCGGCGACGCGGATCAAATCAGCGATACTGTTGCCCGTCTCGACGATCCTGCCGAACACGGAGTGCCGTGGGCCGTCGCGGTCGAGTTTCAGATCGAACCTGACCCGTTGATGTTTGGTCGTATGCTTGGCTATCTGGCGGGTCTCTGGATGACGCTCAAACCCGACGAGGAACGGGGGAGTCGGTTCAACCTGGGTGGCGCAGTGGTGAACCTGACCGGGACTGGGCGTGCCTCACGCGAGATGCGTTGGCCGACGGCAGGGCTGACCACACATCTCGAATTCGTCGAACGGAATCTGGAGCGGGAATCGGCCGATGAGGTTCTTGGTGGGATCGAGGCGGGTCGGTGGTCGCGGTGTTTGCTCCCGTGGGTTGCGCTGATGAGCGGCGGGGACGACCCGGTGTTGGTGGACCGGTGGAAACGACTTGCGGAAGCCGAACCGGATTCGCGTCGTCGTGCGGATTACGGCGGGTTGGCACAGGTGTTCGCGGATCGTGTGGGTCGGAAAGTGCTCTGGCACGAGAAACTCAAGGGGTGGAACATGACGGAATCGAGCGTTGTCAATGCGTGGATCGCTGAAGGAAAGGCCGAGGGCGTGGCCGAGGGCGAGGCCAGGGGCTCACGGGCATTTCTCGTGAGGATCGGGGCGAAGAAATTTGGCCATAACCCAACGGCTGAGCAACGAAACGCCCTGGATGCGATCACCGATCTGGTTGTCCTCACACGACTGGGTGAACGGGTATTCGATGTCGGCTCCTGGGACGAACTCCTGCGGGGCTCGTGACGGTGTTCGGAAGATATGGCAGAGGTGGACCGGCCGGTGGTTTGGATCACGCGACGAAGCAGCAACAACCGCCGAACGTGGGATTCACTCCACGATTCACTCCACTCATCGGAAGTCTTCCAACACCGCCTCGGCCGCGCGCCGACCCGAAACCATTGCGCCGTTGATCGAGGCGTTGTCTCGGTGATCACCACAGACGTAAACGCCGGACGCCGTACGGACCGGGCGTTCGGGCACGTTCAGTGCAGGTGGGACCTGCCGCGGCAGGGCGAAAGGAATGCGGTACGTCCGCAGGTGTCGCCAGTCTGCCGACTTCGAGCCAAACCAGTCTCCGAGCTGCGTGCGCACGTCGGCCAGTAGCTGGTAGGCGTCGGCAGGTGTACCCAGAACGGTCACCGACACCAGGCTCTCGCCGGTCGGTCCGTATGACGGGGCGACGACGGTCGGCACGCACAGGTTGTTGATCGGGCCGTGACCGTCGCCGTTGAGCAGCAGGATTGGTCGTTCGACGGGAGGCCGCGGGGCTGCGAAGTACAAACAGGTGACGCCTTGCCCCGGAACCGGATCGGCTTCACCGAGCAACTTCGCCGCCGGTGCGTCGGTGGCAACGACGACCGCCCGCGTGGCGAGTTCCTCGCCCGACTCGAGTCGCACGCCAGTCGATCGGACGTGTGCGACTTTCGCCCCGAAGCGAACGCCCTCCGGCGGCAGCTCCGCGGCAATTTGTCGCGGGATCGCTTCCATACCCTCTTCCGGAAGACACGCCTGGCCGAGCGAGAACATCCGGAACACGAATTGGAACATCCGGCTCGACGTGAATAGTTCCGAATTCAGGAAGATTCCCCCCAGGAACGGACGGAAGAAACGGTCAATCATCGCGTCCGAGAAGCCATTGTCCCGGAGCGCCTGGAGGGTTGTGATTTCGGGGTCGCGGAACCGCTCCTCGACAGTTCCTTTGAGCACGCGAACTCGAAGGCGGGCGACTCGCAACTTGTCGGCGAAGGAGCCGACCGGTGAGAACACCGACTGGACTGCGGCGCCGGGTCGCCGCCACGGGTCGGTCAGTGGGTGAAAGCGGCCGCGGTAGCGTACCAACGCCCCGGGGAGGAACGGCTTTAACCGAAGGGCACCGTAATCGAGTACCCGCGCCGCTTCGGGGTAGCTGGTCAGGAACACCTGGAACCCGCGGTCCAGGCGGAACCCTTCCACCGTGTCGGTGCGGATTCGGCCGCCGACACCGTCGGACGCTTCCAGAATTACGGAACGGACGCCTTGGTGCCAGAGCCGACGCGCACAACACAGCCCCGCCAAACCGGCACCGACGATCAGCACGTCGGGGGTCATTGGTCATCCCCGACCAACACACCCTTCGGGTTGAAGCGAGGTGCGACCGCGGCCGGTCGGGAATTCGCGGCATCCAACAAGATCAAGCCGAACGGCACCCACCAGATCAAGTCATTGGTCAGGATTGTCAGGCCGAAGACCGGTGGAAATGTGCCCTTCGCAAGAGCAACCGCGAAGCCGATCGGGCCGAACACTTTCCCCAGAAGGCCCACGAGGACGATCGGCCAATGGCGGCGGGGGTTTTCGGCTGCAACGAGGTAACCCACGCCGTAGACGCCGACGATCATCCCGACGCACTGCCAGATCTCGGGGTAATTCAGTCGCTCAATTCCGCACAGATCGAAGAGGAGATTCGGGAACGCGACCACGACCGCGCCCCAGACGAGGTTGTACACCCCGGCGGCCCGGAGCCAGCACTTCGCCCACGCGGGCGGTCCTACTCGATCCTCAAACCCGTTCATCTGCGCTCCAATCGGTTCTTCTTAGCGGGCTTGTCCGTTCAGTCCACCGGGAGGAACACCCAAAGGGCCGGTCGGCCGCAGTTGCAGTGAACCGCTCGCCCGAGCAACCCCAGACCGGCGAGGCTCAAATACACCGAGGTGCGGGCCGCGTCCCAGTAGCCTCGCCGCCCGAGCGCATGCGGTCCCCGAAGCCGGTGTTCGACGCTTGGAACCGGGTAGAAGATGGCTTCGACGAGCGCCGGGCGGTCACGCTCGCCGTCCTGGAGATCCTCGAGAAGTCGGGTGTTCGTTTCCACCGCCTCGAGCGGGCAGCCTTCCGCGAGCAACCGCTCGTCCACCTCGTCGACTCCGCGGCGGCTCAGCGTCGGCAACGCAAGGAGCCCGACGAACGACCATAGCGTGAACCAAAGGCTCAGTTCCACCGTTCCAGTGGCCGTTCCCAGCCGCTCCGGCCCGACCAGGAAAGCCGCGGCTGCGAGGCCCGTAAGAGTGAAGAGCAGTGCAAGCGCCCGCCCGCGCCGCCACGAGCCGGTGAGGACCGCGAGGCACCGCCGCCGTATCGCGAGTTGAAACCCATCGGCCCCGAGTACCTCGCGCCACTTGACCGGCAGCATGTGGAGCCGCGGCCGGAACACGCCTACGACGGCTCCGGTAAAGCCCTCGTCTGCAGTCGCGGCCATCGCGACAGGATCGCGGTCGCTCAATGAGTTGCCATCCAGCTCGCTGGGGGTCAGTTCGATGGGAGCGACCGCGGAGGCGATCACCATCCGGCCGCGGAGCAGAATCAGCGCGAGCAGTACCCCACATGCAACGGTCCCGCCCGGGCCCCCGTACTTCCCCGCGAACATCAGGGCGGAGGCAGCCGTGAGCAGCACTATCGTGTGTGCGGCGACCCCACGGGCGAGGCCCCCCAGGTACCGACCTGGCGGCGGGTGCGACCGACCGTAGCGCAGCGGCAATAGGTAGCCACCGAGCACGTCGAACGGCAACTGCACCAGAGCGTAAATGAGTGCGAAGCCAACCAGTCCCAACAACTGCTCCTGCGCTGCCGCGTCCGCAGCTGGGGCGAGTGAAGTCGGAAGCCCCAGCGCAAGCGCGAGCACAGACAATACGACCAGCGTGCCCACAGCGGACATCCCCAGCCACAGTCTGGCACGGCCGTACCCTGGTACCGCACGCCCAGGCAGCGGCGCGGCATCCTGGGACGGGTTTGCAGCCCGGTGCATCGCCTCGGCCGTCTTGCGGATCCCCCGCAACATGCCCCCGAAGACGATGCCATGCAAGGGCACCACGCCGTACCAGTAGAGAATGCCGAACAGCCCGCATGGGCGGTACAGGGCCGTCATCGTGAGCCTGGTGCCAACCTCGCCCGGTTCGATCTCGAAGTTCAGTTTCGCCTCTCCCGGTAGTTTCATCTCCGCTCGCAGCGATAGCGACCGGTCCTGCTCGACTCCGACGACCCGCCAGAAGTCGAGCGCCTCACCGAACTCCACCCTCTCGGAGTTCCGCCGACCGCGCCGCAAGCCCGGCCCACCGACCAGGGTGTCCATCCACCCGCGGATCCGCCACAGGATGTCGCCGAAGTACCACCCGTTGCCCCCGCCGATCCGACAGACGGCCGCAAACACCGACCGCGGGTCCGCGGCGATTACCACCGACCGCTGGTCCGTGAACACCGTGCCGCCGGCCCACTCGGGATCTCCCGGCACCGTGCCCGCGGCCGACCACCGAGTCTCGACGTCGTTCGCCTCGACGCTCCGGATCGCTTGCCGGATCGCGTCCCGCACACCGGCCGCAGCGTGCGGCATGAGCCGCTGGGTTTCGCCGTTTGTCACAACGACGCGGTTGCGGAGACCCTCCGCGAGCGGGCGGGCGATGCGGTACGAAACGGGCGTGACGAGCCCGATCCACAGTGAACTCAGTCGCGGGGTGAGGACCGGTAACGGCAGAATGAGCCGCTTCGGCAGGTGCAATTCCTCGGCCATGATCCGCATAAGATCGCGGTATGGCAGCGCGTCCGGGCCGCCGATCTCGAGCGTCATTCCAGCCGTTTCTGGCACCCCGAGGCAGCGGACCAGCCAGTGCAGTACGTCGTCGATGGCGACCGGCTGGCACTCGGTCTTTACCCACGACGGGGTGACCATTACCGGCAGTCGCTCGACGAGGTAGCGGAGGATCTCAAACGACGCCGATCCGGACCCGATGATCATCGCGGCCCGGAACGTGGTCACCGGCACGCCGGTGGAGGCCAGTTCGGTCTCGATTTCACGCCGCGAGCGGAGATGTTCGCTCAGGTCCGCGCCCATCTCGCCGAGGCCGCCCAAGTAGATGATGCGCCGGACGCTCGCGCGGGCCGCGGCGGTGGCGAAGTTGGACGCAAGCGTGCGATCCTGTGAGGCGTACTCCCCTCCCTTCACCTCAAGTGAGTGAACGAGATAGTAGGCCGTGGAGCAGCCCTCGAGTTGAGCGACGAGTTGGTCCACGTCGGACATGTCGCCGGTCACGATTTGCACGTTCGGATCGGCCCGCCACGGCCGCTCGTCGAGTTTCCGCGGTTCACGCGCCAGGCACCTTACCCGGAGTCCCACCGCGAGGAGCGCGGGAACCAGTCGGCCCCCAACGTAGCCGGTGGCTCCGGTCACGAACAGGCAGCCGGGAGTACGTTCGTGTGGGGTCATGAGGCGACCTGCGTTCAACTGGTTCAACTGGTTCAACTGCGGGGGATCAAGAGCCGGAACACAAGCGGCGGGTCGGGGAGTACTCGCACTCGCCCGAGCCAGCCGACGCGCACGTCCAGCCGAACGTTCGCCCGTGCGAGCACGGCCCATAGCGGCCCGGCAACGGAGCGGAACGACCTCCGCATCCTGAACAACGTAAGGAGCGTGCCGACGCCCCCCGGGACGATCGTGATACCGTCGCCGTCTGCGACGAGACAGAGCGGCCGGCCGTTGACGGACCCATCGAGACGGCCGGCCAGTGTCAGTTTGGGGTTGTGCCCAGGTCGCGGGTGCGGATCTTCACGGTGCCGCTCATCACCCACTCGGCGTGCTCGGCCTGCGGCCCGGTGCCGCTCGGAACTTTGACGTGCATGTCCACGAATTCATATGCGATCTCCGCGTTACGACCGGTCAGTCGTTCGTAGAGGCCAATCGCCAGGTCGGGCCAGGTGTTCGTATGCTGTGGATTCATTTGAGGCTTCCAGTGCGAACAGAGGTTGGAAATCTTTAGTTGGCGAGGTCACAAATACGTCTGGTCACGGTGGCCCTCACCGATCCAGAGGCGGGTTGACTTGCGATATGGGTTCGAACGCATGGGGATTGGTTCGCGGGACTTCATAGTATGTAGTCGCTAGTTTTAATCTCCATCAGTCGTCCCTGTATGAGGTAGGAAACTCACTTCAACGGGTTCTTCACTGAGGAACCATCCGTCCGCCCCGGCAGTGGTCGGCCGGGACGGACGGGTCTGGTCAGGCCGGGATGAGCACGGTGTCGATGATGTGGATCACGCCGTTGCTGCAGCCGATGTCGGCCTTTGTGACCGTGGCCGCCCCGACCTTCACCCCGCTCGTGGTGTCGATCGCCAGTCCGCCACCCTGGACCGTCGTGGCCGTCTTGCCGTTGAGCCCGACAACATCCGCCGCCATCACCTTGCCGGTGACCACGTGGTACGTCAGGATCGCAGTCAACTTAGCCTTGTCGGCCAGCACGGCGTCCAGAGTGCCCGCGGGCAACTTTTTGAACGCCTCGTCGGTGGGGGCGAACACGGTGAACGGCCCCGACCCTTTGAGAGTGTCCACCAAGCCGGCGGCCTTTACAGCTGTTACCAAGGTCGAGAATGAACCGGCCGCGATCGCAGTGTCTACGATGTCTGTCATGTGAAATTCCTCAAATAGGTTGGCGATTTGTGGGATAACTGCAGGCAGGAACAATTCCTGCAGGCTCGCAGTTAGATCCGTGGCTCGCACTTCACTCTTAGACGGCATCAGTCGGGGATAACCGAATTTTGGCAAGAAAAATATTGACTGTTACTTGAGAGCGAGTTCTGCGGTTTATTTCCTATTTGAAATAATCGTCTTTGTGCCGGTTTCAAATCGGAATGTTGGAACGGCTGGATTCAGGGAAGCATAATCTGTCTTGCACAAATAAGAATGTGGGGCGGGCGGGTCGTGAAGTTGAATGGCGGCGTCGCCACCGACACGACCCCGCAACTGCAGTACGTCGGGGTGCCGGGAATGTCCGCAGTAGCCGCCCAACTGGCAGCGGCCCTTGTAGTGCAACGGGAGACCCCTATCGCAGATTCATCGTTCATTCCTGCAGGATGGCAGTTGTTCGATGAGTCGGGCGGCGGGTACGGGGCGTTCGGCTTCTTGGTCGTCGCACTCCCCGCGCCGCAGGCGGCGGAACTTCTCGCGCTGCACCCGCTCGCACCCGCTCGCAATCGAGGCCAGGGGCGTCCCCATTGGAGGGCAGGGCGGGCAGGGCCCTCGTCGCATCCTGGTACGAATGGCACCCGAGGCCCAATTGCTTCAAGTTGTTCTGGCATGACATGCGGGCCGCGGATTCGCGGACCTTCTGCACAGCGGGGAGTAAGAGCCCGATCAGAATCGCGATGATGGCGATAACTACCAACAGTTGTATTAATGTAAATCCACGACCTGGGTGGCGGTGTGTCGTTACGGTGTATCTCCAAAGGACGATGAGAACCGATCTTTCCCAGATGATCGCTTCTGGAAACACGAATTGATTGCAAGATCACAGATTACACATCTTGATCGGTTGGGGCCGCGATTACGAAGACGTGAGTCCTCTGATCTGAAGGGCGTGATCCTCGCGGTGGGCAACACACGGTGCGAGTGTCAGTGGATGTCATGCCCGAGTAAGACGACGCGGACAGACACTGAGATCCGACCCGCGAGTGCGTCGAGTTCACAGCAATTCCTTGATCGGCTCACGTTCATCGAGAATGTACATCGGGCGGCCGGTGTGATCTGGGAACGTGGTCACAGGGTCGATGCCGAGCACGTGGTAGAGCGTGGCGAGCGTGTTCTGCGGGGTATAGGGTCGGCCGATGGAAACGCTCCCGTACTTGTCGGTCGCACCAATCACTTGTCCCGTCTTCAAACCACCCCCTGCGAAGATCCCGAACCCCGCTCGCGGCCAGTGATCGCGTCCATCGGGCTTCGCGCCGTTGCCTGTCGATTGCCCTACTCGTGGCGTCCGTCCCATCTCGCCGCCGATGTATACCACCACGTCCTTGTCCAACCCGCGGTCGTGCAGATCGGTGATGAGAGCGTGAATCGCCTTGTCGAGCCTGGGCAGCAGCGTGCGAAGGCAGTTGAAGTTGCCCGCGTGCGTATCCCACCCTCGCGCGATCATTCCCACCACGCACTCCGGGAGATCCTTTCCGAAGGTCAGGGTGACGACCGGCACTCCCGCTTCCACTAGGCGACGAGCTTGCAGTAACCGAAGTGCCTCGTCTGAGCCGTACCGTTCGCGGGTCTTCACCGGTTCGCGGTTGAGGTCGAACGCTTCACGAACGCGAGGGTTCAGGATCATGTTCAGGGCGAGCGTCGTGAAGTCGTCGGCTCCCGCGAGATCGGCGTTGGAGTTGTCCATCTCGCGGCGAAGGTGATCGAACTTCCGCATCAACTGCGAGCGATCGTCGAGGCGGTCGAGCGTCACGTTCCGCGGCAACGCCAGCCCCTCGAGCTTTCCCGTGGAGATGAACGGCTTGTGCGAAACACCCAGATACGCGGGACCGTTGCGGTACTCGTCGCCAGCGGTCTTGTCGAGCGCGACATACGGCGGTAAATCGCGAACATCGCCCCGGCGCAGCTTGCTCACCACCGAACCCATATCGGGTCGCGCAGCCCGCCCCGCCTCGGTCGGTTTGCGGAAACCCGAGAACAGTTCGACGGGATCGTGGAAGTTCGGGTTGAACGAGAGGTTCCGAACGAGGGCGAGTTTGTCAGCGATCCTCGTCTGCATCGGCATGTGTTCGCAGATATCGAAGCCCGTCACGTTCGTCTGGATCGGCTGGAATTCGCCGCGAAACTCGGCGGGGGCGTTCGGCTTCATGTCGTAGGTATCGACGTGGCTCGGGCCACCGAACAGATACACGAAGATGACGGCCTTCTCGCGGGTGCGCTCGGGCGTTGGCGTTGCGGCTTTGAGGCGCAACAAGTCCGGGAGCGCGAGCCCACCGAAGCCAAGCGCACCGACCCGGATGAAGTCGCGACGACTTGTGGAGAACGTGAGCACGATTGGTCTCCGGGCGAGCGGTCGGCGTCAGCCGACTGTTCCGATGAAGCGAGAACAGCCGGCTGACGCCGCCCGCTCGCCAGTTACGCGATCACTTCCTTGATGAGCGGGGCGTTGTCGATGCTGATCTTCAGCGGTTGGTTCGTCGTCGTGTACAACTCCTTGTCCGGGTCAATGCCCAGCAGGTGATACAGCGTGCGGCCGAAGCTGATCGGTGAGTAATAGTTGTCGGTCACATGCAACGAGGTTTTGTCGGTCTTGCCGAGAACCATCCCCTGCTTGAACCCGCCGCCGGCGACGATGACGAACTGTGTGGTGCCCCAGTGATCGCGGCCCGGGGGGCCGGAGTAGGCCGAGTCCTTGTGGATCTTGTTGCGACCCATCTCGCCAAGCATCGCAACGATGGTGTTCTCCAGCAACCCGCGGGCATCCAGGTCTTCGAGCAGGCTCGCGAGGAGTGCGTCTACCTTGGGCAGCACGTTCTTGCAGCCTTCGGTGATGTTGCCGTGCATGTCCCAACCGGGCCACGGCACGAACACGAACGGCACCCCGATCTCGATCATCTTGCGGGCGTACAGCGCCATCGTGCCGTGTTCGTTCTTGCCGTAGCGTTCCACGTCTCGCAGGTTCAGCTTCTTCGAATCGACCGCGTCGCGGAGTTTCGGTGAACGCAGCAGGTCGAACGCGCTCTGCTGATACTGGTCGAGCCCGGCGATGATGGGGTCGGCCGCGTCGAGTTTGCGGAGTTGCTGGTCGAGCGACTTCAGGAGGTTCTCGCGTTTCTCCATCGCGGAGAGATCGAGGTGCGCCGGCGGAAGCAGCATCGCCCCGACTTCGTTCTTGGTGTCGCCCGGCTTGAAGGTCAGCGGATCGAACGCCGGCCCGAGGTAGTTGTTTCGCAGATCGCCGGGCGAGTCACCAAGGTCGTAATAGTTGCCGAACGCGACGAACGTGGGCAAGCCCTTCGGGGCGGGTCGCTCATGGGCAACGACGCTGCCGAACATCGGGTACTTTGGCGTGTCCTTGGTGCGAGGGTTGCCGCACAGCCAGTACAGCCCGCCACTGTGTTCCCACTTCTCGCTGCCGATCCCGACCGACCGCATGATGGTGAACTTGTCGGCGTTCCGGGCGAGCCTGGGCATGAGTTCGCAGAACTCCATCCCTGGGACGTTTGACTTGCCCTGTCGCAACTCGCTCCCGTACGGCGGCGGCGTGTCGGGTTTCATGTCGAACATATCCTGATGCGGCGGCCCACCGGCCATCCAGATCAGGATCATCTGCTTGGCTTTTGCGCCCGGTTTGCTCGGAGCGGCAGCCCGTGCGCGAAAGAAGTCGGCCGTGGACATTCCGAACAGCGATGCACCCCCAGCACGGAAGAAATCTCGGCGGTACATGGTCAACTCCTCGTGTATCCGCGACCCGAAGGGGAGCGTGACGCACACTCAGTGGTTCAGCAAAAACTCCCGCGTGTTCAGCAAGCCCCACAGCAGGTCTTCGTAACCACGCTGCGGCGTCGGGCTGTCCTTCACGTGTTTCAAGCACACCCGGCGTTCGTCGCCCGTCGGCAATCGGCTCAGCGACCAGAGGAACAGTTCCTCGATGCGTTTCTCGTCGTCTTCGACGCCTTTGATGAGCTGCGTCACACGCCCCTTGGGGTCGCTGATCTTCTGGAGAACGGCCGGGTGATTCGCCAGGTAGAGCGTCTGCACGATGGTCGGCTTTCCATCACGCTCACAGTCGCACTGCACATCCGGGTTCCGCATCGGCCGACCGAAGATCGAGAATACGTACTGCAAGCTCGCCCGATTCCGATCGTTCCCGGTGCCGCCAGCAACCTCGACAGCCTTTGCCCCCGCTGGCAGGAACAATTCGGGCGGATACGTTTCGGTGCCGCCGGTCGCGTGGTTCACGGCATCAACCAGTACCTCGGCCGGCAATCGGCGCAGATACGCGGAAGCGTAGTTCGTGGCGTCGGTGCGGTTGGTGGCGTTTGTCTGGGCGCTCTGCTGATAAGTGCGGCTGCTCAGGATCGTGCGGTGGAGCCACTTCAGATCATACTTACTCGCGATGAAACCCTTCGCGAGTGCGTCGAGGAGTTCCGGGTGGGAAGCGGGGTTCAGTGGCGACAGGTGATCCGGTGGGTCGATGATCCCGCGACCGAAATAGTGCGCCCACACGCGGTTCGCCATCGCCTTCGCGAAGAACGGGTTATCGGCCTGTCGCATCCACGCGACCACGACCTCTCGCGGGTCTTGCTCGGTTCCCACAGTGATCGGTTGCTTCGCTCCCAGCAGGCGGAACTTGTCGGACTTCTGTGTCCCGAGTGTGTTCGTCACGCTGGCGAATGTCGGCTTGCCACCCGTGTGAATCTCGGTCCCCTTGAGACGCTTGCTCGCCGCGTCGAGAGCGGTGGCCTTGTCGTTCAACGCCTTCACCTCGGCGTTCACCTTCGCCATGTCATCCTTGCTGAGCGACTTGTCCTTCAGCTTCTGGCCCACTTTCTTCGCCTCGTCGCGTAACTCCTTCACCTCCTTCAGCATCGCCTCGGCTTCCTTGGCGATCGTGACCGACGAGCCACCCGTGCCGGGATTGCTCACTCGCATGAAGAAGTTTGCGAAACTCAGGAGATCGTCCTGTTGCCAGACGTCGTGTGGGTGGCGGTGACACTGGGCGCATTCCAACCGCAACCCGAGGAATGCGTGCGCGACCTGCATCGCCCCCTTCACGCCGGTCGCGTTGTTTCGCTGCCAGTAAAGATCGAGCGTGCGACGACTCGCGTAGGTGTTCAACTCGTGTTTCAGTGCGGCGTTCTCCTCCAGCAGCGAACGCACTTCCTTCACCCACTCCGGACCCGTTCGACCGTCCAGGCTCGTGGCCAGCAGCACGCGCTCAGCAAACTGATCGTAAGGTACGTTCTCATTCAGCCGGGCACGGAGCCATTCGTAGAACCGGCGTGTCTCGGCCGCTTCGGTGAACCCGTGCTTCCCGTCGAACCCGGCGGGTCGCAGGATGTCGCAGAACTTCGTTGCCCACAATGCCGCGTAACCGGGGCGTGCGAGCAACTCTTCGATCTTCTTCTGTCGCTTGTCGGGCGTGGTGTCCGCGAGGAACGCCCGAACCTCGTGGGGCATCGGGAGCGCCCCGGTCACGTCGAGACTCAAGCGACGGAGGAACGTGGCATCGTCGCACAAGCTGGACGGGTGGACATTCAACCGGCGGAGTTTGTCGAGAACGCCCGTGTCAATGATGTTGACCGCCTTCACCTCGGGGAATGGCTCCGTGCCTGCTCGCGGAACCACCAGCATTGCGACCACCGGTTCGCCACGGAATCGCGCGACGACGGCAGTATCACCCACTCCGCGTGCCTCGAGTTGTCCCGTGAGATCGATCCGTGCGAGTTCCTTGTTCACGACCTCGAACGAACAGAGCGCAGTCACGTTTTCGCTGCTGCCGTCCGCAAACGTGGCAGTCACCGCGAGCCGATACCGCTCCCCGATTTTCACGGTCTGAAGTGCGGGAAGAACCGTCAATCGCGTGACCCGCGAAGCGTCGATGGCGTCGAGTTTCGACCCGCTCGCGATCCAGTTGCGAACAATCTGGTATTCCGGGCTCCCGACGGGCATCCGGTTGCCGCCCTCGTGGGCAGCCTGACCCGACGCCTTCAGCAGCAACAAGCTGTCTTCGCTGGCGAATTGGTTCAGTCGCCGACCGGCTCCTTCACGGAGCAATCGTGTGTGGTCGCCCGCGGGATCCGCCCCGAACAGCGAAAGGCGAAACCCGTTCTGCCCTTTCACCGCGCCGTGGCACGCGCCCGCGTTGCATCCGAGGCGACTTAAGACAGGCACGACGTGTCGGCTGAAGAGTGGGTCGGTCGGGACCGCGTCCGCAGCGTGAACCTGTGACGCCCCGGCAACGAGCAGCAGAAGGCAGAGCAGACCGCGAGTACGTGCGGTCGCGAATTGGTGACGTGAGTGAATCGCAACGATGGAATTGATGGCGAGCATGGACGCTCGGTGGAGGGAGTAGCTGAGGAGAAGCCAGGCGGGTCGTGGAATCAGTTGACCACATCCCGATCGAGCGGTCAACGGATTACCACCGCGTAGAGCTGCCTATCCATCGGTGAGCACCGCGACAGCCGTTGCACGATCAAACCAGGAACCCTGCAATTCACAGAGACAGAATAACTGACCAGGACGGCTGGCGAGATTCACGCGAATCCGAGCCTGGATCAGGTCGGGCAATTCTCCTGCAGTGGGGAGCCGTTCAATTGCGGAAGCAGCGCTAAAGAAACAGTGTAACTAGCGTCATAATGATTGATCGCGACCAGATAGCTATCGCGAACCCTTGGGGCTGCAAGGCTCCGACTCACAAAGGAGGCATAGCTCACGAAGCTGAGGGGATTGCTACCGACGATGCCCCACAATCATCGTCGATCCTTCTGTCA
>Ga0335397_10000450_pt1 | contig 52903 bp, 37 predicted proteins | sample MAT04_FD_205740 | JGI IMG/M metagenome (GOLD analysis project Ga0335397, IMG submission 205740) | Freshwater microbial communities from Lake Fryxell liftoff mats and glacier meltwater in Antarctica - MAT-04 (spades assembly) (version 2) ...
GGCCAGGTTATCCGCCGTTTCGGCAAGTGTTCCTGTGTTTCGCTGATCGCTGACAAGTCCGTTTGTGTGCTTCAGGCAATCGCGAATTGTGATCTCACGTTTCGGCGCGGTTCCGTCCGCGAGTTTTGTGTCTTTGAACGCGGGAATGTATTTCGATATCGGTTCATCCAGTTGCAGTTTTCCTTCGTCCTGAAGAATCATGACACTCGCCGCCGTGATGGGCTTGGTCATCGACGCGATGGCAAATACGGAGTCCGGCGCCATGTCGCGACCCGACGCCACATCGGCCTTGCCGACGGCTCCCAGATGCACCACGCGGCCTCGCCGAGCGACCAGAGTGACAATACCGGACGTTTGTTTCTGATCGATGAATTCCTGCATCCGCGCGTCGATCTTTTTCAGCGCGGCTTCATCAAGACCGGACTCGGCGGGATTGCCGTTAACGATCAAACCGGCGTCGCGGCTTTCTGCCGTGACCAGTTGATCGGTGGGGTTTTCTGTCAGAATGAGTCCCCGCCACTGAACTTCCTGGGCGACTTTGTTCGAGTGCAGTTGCAGTCCGATAGGTCCAGCGACGCAGGACTCAGGTTGAGGATCGGCCCAGTCGGCTACAAGTCGCCCGTTCACGACGTGACGGATGCGATGACCGCTCGCCAGGATCTCCATACGATTCCAGTCATGCTGTTTTCCGGCAGCTCGCGCAATCCCGAGTTCATCTTTGAACACACTGTTTCGTCCAAACAGATCGTAGTAGCCGTAGGCGGACGGATACATCACCAGATGTCCCTGATACGTAAACGGGCCTTCCTCTTTTTCGATGGCCTTGCCCCAGAATGAAATGCCCGAATGCATCTCGCTGGTGACGAGTCGGCTTTCAAAGATCAGCCGGAAGTTGCGGAACGGCTTTTTCGTCATCAGGTAGGTGCTGGACTTCGGCGCGTTGTCGTCCGAGTTACGACCGACGATAATTCCGTCTTCGACCGAGAAGTACTTTCCGATGTAACCTTCCCAGCCATCCAGGTCTTTGCCGTTGAAGAGGTGAACCGGGGCTTCAGACGGCGGCAGTTTAGAAATCTGCTCGTCGCTCCAGTCTGCTGCGGAGACATTCAACGCAACATTCAGAGCCAGTACAGCAATCAGCGAGACAAGTCGAACGTTCACGATTTCTCTCCGGGTCGGGTCACAGAAGGCGGGATGGTAAGGACGGCGAACATGCTACCGGAGGGACGAGCACGACGCGAGCAATCGTGAGGCTTCTCTCCGGAACACGCGTATCTTATGGGACGCCTTGGCACACAACGACCACGAAATTCGCACATCCGCACACCGCCAGCGATCCTTACCCATGCGTTGCTGAGTCCAGGTACAAGACATCGGAGAATTCTGTGCTTATGGGTTTCCGGTCGAGAGGCGGGATCTGATGCGGAATAAGTATTGAGCAGTCAAGCGTCAGTGGATTGTAAATCTTTCACAGACACAGAGTAAATCGGTCCCAATCGAATCCATGCAGCGACTCAACGCATGCACGCAAAATGCTGTGATTCACGAGCGGCAGCGATTGTGGGATGACGCTCGGCACGCCGTGTGCAGCATATGACGTCGTCCACGATTTCGAACTTCGTGACGGTAAGTTATTTAAATGACACAGCAGGGAGCACATCTATGCCACGCCATTCAGCGGTTGGCGGTTTTCAGGCGGGCGTTGTCGCCATCATGGTAGCGTATGCAGTCATTGCGTTGACGGAACCTGTCTGCGTCAAGGCTTCGTCGACATTGCCGGAACCGGTTTTGCAGGATGAGATTGCAGCTCCGCCCTCGAAAGCGGCAATGGATGAACTGATGCAGCAAAAACTCGCCGCTGCACAAAGTGCGCTGGAAGCCGTGACACGCGAAGACTATGAACAGCTTCACGAGGTGTGTTCGGATATGATCGATCTCAGCCATAAAGAAGCCTGGGAGCGAATGGCGAGTCCACGATTTGTTCAGGACACCGCCGATTTCGCAGCCGCCGTTGAATTCATGGATCGCATGGCCACGGCACGCGATGCCGAAGGAATCTCGATGGGCTTTGTGCGCGTCACGATGACCTGTGCTGAATGCCACCGTCATATCCGAGCCCCAAAAGTCGCAGCGTTGAACCCGCAACCGTCAACCAACCGATATCCGCTGGCCCTCATTCAGACCCGTCCGTGATTTTGGTTCATCCAATGATGGGAACAGCCAGGTCTCGTAGCGACCTGAGCAGTAATTCGGTCGTCGTATACAGTCTGGAGTGAATGCCGAACGTTTCCGCTTTTCGAATATAGGCTTCGATGTCGTCTGTATAAAAGCACTCGTGCGGATCACAATTCGCCTTCGACAAAGCCACTTCGTAGATCCGATCTTCCGGCTTGATGGCTCCGGCTTCGAAAGATGTCACGCGATCGTCCATCAGCTCCAGAATACTGAAATTTCGTTCGATGAAGTTCAGATGTGTCACGCTGGTATTGGATAGCAGGACAAGTCTCATTCCCGCGTTTTTTAATTGATGCAGGACGGGGACGATCGATTCGTTGACCCAGAAAATATCGGCTGCCGCGTGACGCAGTTTGTCGATATCCAGCGATCTGCCGGTCGCCTGACAGAATTCCTCATGAAATTGCTGTTCGGTAACTTCGCCGCGTTCCAGTTTCCACTGCCGTCCTTCATCGATCAGAAATGTCTTCGTTTCGGGTTCGGTCCAGCCACACAGCGTCGCGATGTTTCGGCACATTTTGTCATGGGAAAAATGCACGAGTACGTTGCCCATGTCAAAGAAGCAGGTTTTGATTGGCATGGCGTTCTCTACCGACCTCCACCGGGGCAATACTGCTGTACCCACGAGAAAACCTCATTATGCCAGTAGCGGCTGTTACCAGGTTTGTTGACCCAATGGCCTTCATCCGGGAAGTTGATAAATTTGCTGGGCACGCCTTGTCGCTGCAGGGCCGTGAACAACTGCTGCCCTTCACTCACGGGGACCCGAAAATCCAGATCGTTGTGAATGATCAGCATTGGAGTCTTAAAATTTGCCGCGTATTTGTGAGGCGAATGCTTTTCGTAGGATTCGCGATTCGGCCCCCACGGAGGTCCTCCATGTTCATATTCGTCAAACCACAACTCCTCGGTCGTCGTATACATGCTTTCGAAATTGTAGACGCCACAGTGAGTAACCAGAGTCTTGAACTTCGATGTGTTGCCCTGAAACCAGTTCATCATGTAGCCGCCGAATGATGCGCCGGCGGAGAACATACGATCGGCATCGATCCCGGTTTGCTGTTCCATGTGAGCCAGTCCTGCGAGAAGATCAACGTAGCAGCGTCCGCCCCAGTCGCCGCTGATCTGGTCGGTATACTTTTGACCAAAGCCCGTGCTGCCGCGTGGATTGGGCATTGCGACAACATAGCCCTGCGCCGCCCAGACTTGTGGATTCCAGCGGAAACTCCAGCCGTCTGCCCAGGCACCCTGCGGTCCGCCGTGGACTAAGAACGCCAGCGGCCATTTCTTTGATTTGTCAAATCCCGGCGGCAGTAGAATCCACATCTGCATAGGATCACCATCAGCTCCGACAACCGTAACACTCTCGGGTTGAGGAAGATTCAGTCGTCCCAGTAGTTCGTCGTTGGCATGAGACAGGTTGTCACCAGGAACCTTTGTCCGCAGAAACGAGTCCTCCAGGCGGATGCGATAGACCTCGGCCGGATTCGTCAATCGGGAGCAATTGCAGACGAGCGTATTGCCGTCGTCAGAGATACTCAGATTGCCTGTTGAGCCGACCGCTTGAGCGCGTTCAACCATATTTGGTGCATCCAATGACAGGCTGAACAACGCTTTCAGGCCATTGGATTCGGCAGCAGCTATGATCTGATTGTTGCTCCGCCAAACGATTTCTTCAAACGACAAATCCACATCCGCTGTCATGGATCTGGCATTGCTGATCAGACTGCCGTCAGCATTGCACTCGGCGATCATGATCTGCCATTTGTCAGCTTCGTAGCCTGTCGTTCGCTGAGCCCGCCAGGCCAGCTTTGTACCATCCGGTGAAAAGACGGGAAGCCCGTCCGCAGCAGGATTGTTTGCGGTGAGCGTTTCCCATTCCACAGTGCCGCCGCTCACGGGGACTCGGCAAAGATCGTAGTTTGTGCTCCACGATTCATCCACCGCCGGGACAGCATTGAAGATCAGACAACTGCTGTCAGGACTGAAACAATAGTCCTGTGATGCAGAGAACGTCGTGGACGTCGGGTATGCATCTCGATCCCCAGGAGTCACGTCGCGCGGTGGCTCCGCAGTGAGATCACCTGATTTTGTAACACTCAAATCCATCACGAACAAGTGTTGTCGTTTGTCTTCCACGTAGCTGTCCCAGTGACGATAAAACAGCCGTTTGAAAACCCGGGCTTTGATTGGTGATGCTGCAATTTCGTCCGCCTTCTTTTTGTTCGCGGCGTCGCTTTCAGCGAACGACAGCGATGAATATTCCGGATAGACCGCCGATACAAACGCGATATGTTTTCCGTCCGGCGACCACATCGCCGTTGCCGCATTTGTGCTGATCGTCGAAATCTGCCTCGCTTCTCCGCCTGCCGGATTGATCACCCACAACTGGCTGCTGCCGGATCGTGTTGATTCAAACAGAATCCAGCGGCCGTCCGGCGACCATTGGGGATTTGTGTCTTTCGCAGTCGCGTTCGTGAGTTGACGTGGAGGCAGAGAGCCGTCTGCAGGAACGAGCCACAGTTGTGACTGCGACTTATTCAGGTGAGAATCAATGATTTCAGTCACTGCGTACGCGACCCAACTGCCATCGGGACTGACATTCGGAGTCCCCACCCGCCTGAACTGAAACAGATCTTCTACAGTGATCGCGCGTTTGGTCATGGGAGAATCTATTGATGCAGTCGGTTGGGCATTCAGAAATGCAGGAGAAAGGAGGGTTGTCAGGGCCAGGAGCAAGAATCGGATTTGCATAAGTATGGTGTTCCGTTAATGATCGTCAAATGCAGGGATGCAACATGCTGCTTCGTCAGCGCTGGCTCCGTAGCATGTCACGTCCGTAGCGCAATTGTCCAGCGTTCACAGAAAAACGCCAGCTTGTGAGACTGGCCCGCAGCCGCAGAAAACTCAGCGATTGACGTCGAATGTTGCCGATTTGCAACGCCGTTCCGGAGTGTTGCATTCTGGCAACATGGTGTCGAAATCTGGCGACAATCTCAGGTGCAATGAGGCAACGCGAATGTCCGTGTGTGGCGTTGCGGAATCAAACCGTTGCTGGCCGACGTTGCAATTCGGCTCGACCTGCATCACATGGTGGGACGCTGCAGATTTGGAGGATTTTTCAAACACCGCTTCGAAGTTTCGGAGCCAGGTTTCTGAAGATTTTCGCGACAACGATGCGAATACGGATTGAGGGTTTCGGCGAGCAATCAAGGTTGCTCGGCCAAACCATTTAAAACCAGCGACACAACTTAGCCCTGAGCGGGAAATAAGTGTCAGGAACCTTTTGTGTGAAGCACCCGACGGGCCGTTCCGGCAAAAGGTTCCTGACACTTTTTTTTCCGCACGATCCTTAGCACCATCATCGAGTCGAGACCTGATGCAATTTCAACGACAGTCAATCTCCAGTCAAGACCACAGAGTCCGGCACTTCGTTTCCCGGTCACTCCTGGCAGGCATCGTCATGCTGACTGCGGTCAACGTTTCTGACGCTGGCAGCAGAGCGCGACTGATTGAAGTTTCGGACGCCAATCAGTCTTACACAGGAATGATCGTTGCCCGGTCGGCGTCGGAATGTTTTATCGTCGATGAATTCGGTCGGCAGGCTCAGTTGCCGATTGCGAACCTGAAGTCATTCAAAGTCGTCTCAGAGGACTTCCGTCCTGCATCACAGAATGGATTTCGCCGAATGCTGGAAGCAGAGCTTGGGACGGAATACGAATTCGCGACATCAAAACACTACGTCGTCGGCGGGGTACGAGGTCACAGTCGTCGCTATGCGGCTCTCTTTGAAGAGATCTTCAGTCAGGTCGAATCGTTTTACTCGCTGCGTGGCTTTCGGACGTCAGCCCCCGAAACTCCGATGATTGCTCTGGTTCTGAAAGATCAGGCTGCGTTCAAAAAGTACTGCGAAGGAGACCAGATGGCATGGTCGGACGGGCTTCGCGGCTACTATTCTTTGAAGTCCAATCGAGTTGTGATGTACGAGCAGGCGGAACTGTTTCAGTCTGTTCGTCTTTCGCCGGATGGCGGCCTGCGACCTGATAGAACTGTGATCGTTGCGTCTGGCGAGATGTCCGATGCAGGAACGAAAACCGAAGTGAGTATTCTAAGTCGGCTTCAGGAAGCTGCGGCTGCATCAGCCGTGACAGGTCAGACTGCAGACACGATCATCCATGAAACGACGCATCAGGTAGGATTCAATATCGGTATACATTCCCGCACCGGCGGTACACCGTCATGGGTTCTCGAAGGAATGGCAACCGTTCTGGAAGCTCCGGGTATGAGAACAAGAAGCAGTCAGGGCGGAAGCTCCACAAAAGTGAACGCGGATCGATTGGAATGGTTTAAGGCCGAGTACCAAACACGTCGGCAGCCCGGCGATCTAGCAAAACTGATCGCATCCGACGACATGTTTCGTAAACAGACGCTGGACGCCTACAGTGCTGCCTGGGGATTCATATGGTTTCTGACTGAGAACCCTGCTCGCGCCAGAATGTTTTCAAAGTACCTGAAGACTCTGAGCGAACGCGACTCTTCGCAGCCGTACACAGCCCAAGATCGGCTGAATGATTTCCAGAAAGTCTTTGGTGACATTTCACGGCTGGAAGTTGACTACGTGCGAGCCATCGATCGTCTGTGATTGATCCCGCAAATTGCGATGCACTAAAAACTATGCTGCACCTTCGGCGGCCATCGCACGAGATTCCAGTTCGCCAAAAATCAATGCGCCTCGCACGACGGCAGTCTCCGGGTCCAGCGCGGTGCGAACAGTGAGAACCCGGTCGGCAATTTCGTGCTGGATCAGTTGTTCGGTCAAAACCTCGGCGAATCCATCGACCATCGCGGCACCGCCTGCCAGCATCACCGACAATCGCTGCCGACTCAGACTGTTGCAAACACGCGTCGATGCAAGCATCCGGCTGACAGTTGCCGCCACCTTATCGAGGACGTCGGTGTAAAGTCGCTTAGTCATGCGTTCTCGTTCACCGATCGCACTTTTCAGACTTACGCCGCTTTCGATCTTCCATTCGCGAATTTTTTCGATGTCCAGATAGGCGTTCCCGGCGTCGTCGTACGTCTGGATCTTAAACTGCTTTGCCAGTTCGGCATCAATCCAGTTTCCACCGACTGTGATTGTTTCCGAATCGATCGGGACTCCATATCTGGCGATGCAGATGGTTGTTGTTTCGGCACCCATCACGATACTCACGCCGGTAAACATAGCGTCACTGCACGTGGCCAGCAATGCCGCTTCGGCGGCGTTCACGACCAGCGGCTGATATCCGGACATCTTCACAATTCGGCACAGAAACGTTTCATTCCTCTTTGCCAGATCGGAACCATCACGCAGACCAGGCACGGTCAGCACACACAGGTTGTTGGCCCCGGATTTTGCAGGGAGCATTGATTCCGTAAGCAGGTTGAGCATTTGTCGCGCGGGCGGATCGTCGGTCGGCACGGCACCGTCCGCCAGCAACGCAGTTCGTGGAACGCGGCTGATCCATTGAGCGGTCGCTGCGTGGTTTCCGAAAACAACCAGAGCCTGCTCACATTCCGCGTAGGGCACTTCCAGATTGTCGAGCGCAGCTCGATGCTGATCAGTGTTCCCGAGCAGCGTGTATTCCGAGCGCTCTGAATGCATTGTCAGACGTTCCGGTGTTTGCGGGTTGCGAAACATCGAACGAATCCGGCAACAGCCAAAATCGATCGCACAAATCATGTCTCTGTCCGTTCCTGCAAGAAGTGGAGGGCTCGATCCAGGCTGCGCGATGCTGTGGCATCCGGCGGCGTTGGAAAATCCCGAGCGACTGGAGCAGCACTGGATGTCGCTGCGACAGGCTGCTCTCGGCGTTTTTCAGTGGTCCTGTTGAAATGCGGCACTGGTATCGCCGAATGAGCCGCATCAATTCGCAGTCTTCGTGGCCCTGCGGGCCTTCCGAACAATGCGATACGAAGAGGAAGCTGAGTTTCGCAAAGATCAATCGGAAGACGGTTTTTCAACAGATCGTCCAGATCGGAAATGCTCTTCGCATCCGTCAGCGCGGCTTCTGCGGCTTTCGCAGCTTCCGCGTTGGCTATCACAGAGGAAGCTGAAACAGTGGATCGGGCCGTTGGCCGTTTTGCTGCGGCAGTAGGTTTCTCGGTGTTCGAGACAACTTCCGGCGTCGCCTCGCCTGGTGATTCCTGATGGCTCACGCGACTCGTTTTGACATCTCGCTCGCGCCAGTCATTGCTGAACCATTCGTGACCCGCAACTGCCGTCTCGACCGACAGATCTGCAGAGTCTGCTGGAATCGCCTGTTTGATGCTTGAGACCACGGCGTCCTGAGGCGGAGTTGGAACAGACGCCACATGTGATTCTCGGGTGGAAAATTGATTGAATGCTGGAGAAGCCGACTTTTGCGGCTGACTCGAAGAAGCTGACTTTTGCTGCCAGGATGTGCTGGCAATCAGATCTGTGGCCAGCGCAGCAGCGTTACTGAATTCCGTATTGTCGTCAGGTTCCGGTCTCAGCGTTCCTGCGAGAATCAACGTACCGGCAACCAGCAGTCCACCAATGAACACAAGGTTCCACGGATTGAATGCAGACGATTGAGTATTCATCACGGCCCCGATCTGCATCTCCTGAGGGGCAACCGGAGCTGACGTCGTGGCTTCCGAGATATAGCTCGTTGTGCGGCCTGCCGTGTCTGAATCCGGAACATTCTCAGAACGACCAATGAGCATCGCCGTAAGTCCAGTCGATGACTGTTGTGAATTCAGATCGTAAGTCGCCATATCGTCCAAAACCGGAGCCGGTACTTGTGGCGTGCTTTGCTGAACAGGAACAAACATCGGACTTTCCGTTGAAGCAACGGAATGACTCGGCGGCGCTACGAGTCCGTTGTCCGACAGAGAATCTTCGATGCAAGTAAGCAGATTCTCCCCTGGCGGATCCTGCAATTTGGTAGTCGCGCCACTTGACCACTCCGAAACGGACGGAACCATACTGCCAAATCCTTTATGTGTCGTCTGGCTGCCGTTCGAGATGGAAATCACATCTCCGTGCGCAATCGTATGATACAGTTCCGCCTTAGTGATAGATGCCTGTCCCTGAAAACGGCAAAGGACTCTGAGACGCCTGTCGCCCAACGGCAGCGAATTCGTCTGCGTCAAGACATCGCCGAAGACGATGCCCTCCTGTTCCAGACTGAGAGCTTTCACGCCGTCGTCAGTTCGCAAAGCGGCATTCTTTGTTACAGTGGCCCGGAGAGGCGACGTTGCCTCGACCATCAGAACGTCACCGTTTCCAACGATCTCCCCGGTGTCAGATGACGTCGCTGAAACAAACAGCGTCGACAATGCATGATCCTGAGCAAACCGAACTCGCGTCACTCTCGCGGATTCTGAAAGCATTCCGGCTTTCAGAACAGCTTCACGTACCGTCAGCTCGGAACCTGGCGAAATGGGAAAGCTCCGGAAGTGCTCCACGTCCCCAATGACAGTCACTTCATCGGCCGCCGCTGTGTTCAGCCCTGCCGGTTGACCGATCGCCGACACTGCAAAAGCAGCAAGCATCAGAATGAATGCGGATTTTCGCCATTCCATGGCTTGAACCCCGTCTGTAAAAAAAGGTATGTACCGGAAACAACTGCGATTCTTCAGCCTCTGTGGCAAAATCTGCGCAATGCTTCCTCGAACGCTCACGGTGCGTCTTCTTGTGGATCGGCATTCGAACTGCGAATGATCATTCTTTTCAAAACAGTCACACATCCTCCCCACATCACCCAGACTGTTGGCCATTTTCCCAACCAGAACACTCCCGTTTACCAGAAGTGCGGCTCCGGACTACAGTGCGGGGAATAGTTTTCATTCCATTTTGAGGGTGACTGGAATGTCTCTGCCGTTTAATGCATTGAATTTGCTGGAACACGTTGCCGTTATTGCCGGAATACTGACCGACCTGTTCCGATCGGTGCTGATCGCTCAAGTTGAGCGACAGGCTGCAGCAGAGCCATTGGCTGGACGTTCTGAGTTGATTCCGCAACTCTGGGGAAAGCTTCAGTCCGGTCTGAACATCGAATTGCTGTCCGAGTTCGCACTGCGACATGGGCCGAAGGTAATTTCTGCCATCGTCGTCTTGGTTGTCGGACGCTTTTTCGCTCGAATGGCATCGGCCATGATGGTCCGCGCAGCAAAGAAGGCTCGCGTGGAACCAACATTGATGAGTTTCATTGGAAACGTCGCGTATGTGATGATGTTGTGCATGGTCTGTATCGCGTCGTTGAGTTGCCTTGGTGTCGATACGTCGTCGCTTACGGCGGTCCTTGCGGCGGCGGGATTTGCTGTCGGTTTGGCTCTGCAGGGAACGCTCGGCAACTTTGCCTCCGGAACGCTGCTGGTTTTTTTCAAGCCGTTCCGTGTGGGTGATTTTATTGATGTTGCCGGTGTGTCAGGAAATGTGGTCGAGATTCAGATCTTCAGCACGATCCTGAGGACGCCGGACAATGTGCGGATTATCGTCCCGAATTCCTCGCTGACCAGCGGTACGATTCGCAATCTCTCCGCAGAGCCTCAGCGGCGGATCGATCTGGTAATTGGAGCCAGTTACCACGACGACCTGCGCGCCGTTCGTCAGTTCCTCGAAAGCGTCATCAAATCTGACGATCGCATTTTGCCCGAACCCGTTGCCATGGTCGCTGTTTCAGAACTGGGTGACAGCAGCGTGAATTTTGTGGTGCGTCCCTGGGTACTGACCGGCAACTATCATGCGGTAAAGTTCCACCTGATTGAACAGATCAAGCTTGGTTTCGACGAACGGGGATTCACGATTCCGTTCCCGTCCCGTGACGTTTTTGTCCATCATTCGCTGGGACAGAACACACTGCCTTTTATCCACGAATCCTCCTCCGCCGCGTGACACGATCTTATTTGTTGTCTGCTGCCACAACATTCGAAAGACGCTGGATCACGGTTTGGCTTTCTTCGTACGGCTGCGTCGTCAGAATCACACACCACCTCGCGCGAGCAGGATCGATCCAGATCATGGTGCCAGTCGCTCCCCAGTGTCCAATAGCGTCCGCCGACAAAAAATCACTGAAGGTGGCGGTGTGATCCTGCCAATTTTTTCGCCATCCAAATCCCCATGCCCGCTGCATGCGATCCGCTTCATACAGCCCGGCGATGTGCTGAGTCTGATTGCCCATGCACGAGCCCACGACCGCACGGCTCCAGACGGTGTTTCTGGCCTGGCTGGAAAATCCGGCGACTCCGTCGTTGAGCAGACACGTACCCAGCCGCCCAAGGTCTTCCGCCGTCGAAATCATGCCTCCCCAGGGCGCGCCCAATGTTCGCCAGTATGCACTGTTCCAGCTCCAGTGCGAATCAGTACTTTGCCAGTTTGGCAATTCGCAGAGAAGCACCGTTGGCATAAGCGCCTCTGAGGAGTCTGACGGCAAACCCAGCCATGACGATTGCATTCCTGCGGGTTGAAAAACCGTGCGATGCAAATGTTCGGCACAGGTCAACTGCGTGCTGGATTCGATGATTTCCGCCAGCACGGCGAACCCCATACTCGAATACCGGCAGTCTGTTCCGGCAGTAAAGTCGGGAGTGACTTCCGCAGTCGCCTTCACAAAATCATGAGTCGTTGCATAGGCAGCTCGGAGTTCCGCATTGTTCGGCAGCATGTCGGGCAGTCCGGACGTGTGAGTCAGCAAATGACGGATCGTGATCTGTCTCAACGGTCCTCGATGAAATGACGGCAGATGATTCCGCACGGCATCCGTCAACGCCAGATGTCCATCAGCCGCCAGTTGCACGGCGGCCATGGCGACAACAGGCTTGGTGATTGATGCGATCAGGTAGCGTCGATCGGGAAGTTCTTCTGCCTGCGGCGCAGAAACGGCTCCGGTTGTGGATGTGCTGTCAGACGCTGTGTAGCGCATCCGTAACTGTAACCCATACACATCACCTGCCGCAACATCGACGTGTTTCAGGCTGGATTTCGCCGCAATGGCGAGGAGTCTTTCTTCGATGTTCATAATGAAGCCCGAGCAGATCGCAATAAATCGGCGGTCTCTTCGATGCTGATACATCCGTCCGTGATACTCACGCCATATTTTAGTGTCGAGGGATCATCACCAAGTGCCTGTTGACCTTCGACGAGATTACTTTCCAGCATTAGACCAACGATGGATTCATTTCCTGCTGCGCGCTGTCGGATCACATCGTTCCAGACTTTGGGCTGATTCCGATAATCCTTGCTGGAATTGGCGTGACTGCAATCGACCATAAGGCCTGGCGGCAACTTTGCTTCGTGCAGCAGTCGGCTGGCTTCTGTGATGTTTTCCGCATCGTAGTTCGGCCCATTGCGACCACCTCGCAGAATCATGTGTCCCAACTCGTTGCCGCGAGTACTCATGACGCATGTCTTGCCATCGTGGTCGATTCCGAGAAACTGATGAGTCGCGCCGGCGGCTTTCATGGCGTTGATTGCCACTTCCAGACTGCCTTCGGTGCTGTTCTTGAAACCAACGGGCATTGACAGCCCGCTGGCCATCTGGCGATGCGTGGGTGATTCGGTTGTCCGCGCTCCGATGGAAGCCACGGTGATCAGGTCTGCGATGTACTGCGGCGTAATGGGTTCCAGCATTTCGGTCGCGGCTGGCAAACCGACGTTGTTGATTTCCAGCAGAATCTGTCGTGCTTTGCGGAGTCCTGTCGCGATGTCAAACGTGTCGTTCATATGCGGGTCGTTGATCAGGCCCTTCCAGCCAATGGTTGTCCGAGGCTTTTCGAAATAGACTCGCATTACGACGACGATGCGATCACGGACTTCTTCTGCAACGACTCTCAGTTTCCGAGCATACTCCAGCGCCATGCCAGTATCGTGGATGGAACATGGTCCGACGATCGCGATCAATCGCTTGTCATTTCCGGTCAGAATGTCTTCAACGGCAGCACGTGAATGAACGACATGGTCTTCGACAGCGGGTGTGACAGGAAATTCCCGCTTCAATTCCGCAGGGGAAATCAGCGGCGTTGTGCCAACGATGTTGACGTCCTGAAGTGGACGGAGAGATTTGGTCGGCCGCATGGAATTCATAGAATGATGACTTGGCGTTTGTTGTGTTCTGCGAGCTGGTCGTGCGAACGAAGTATTGGAGAACCACGCTCTGCATTCAATCGCACACATGCCCGGAAGCAAATTCAGCCACAATTCGTTACAGGATTTTCACTTTTAGTAGCGACGTGGGCGGTTCTCTCAGAAATTATCCTGATTTGTTCTGCCACAGCTTTCTCACGAAAGATCCATCACGCGGCTCGTGACTGTGGCAGGTGTGCCTTTAACACTGGTTGCTGTTGATACCAGCGGAGAATACCGTCGAGCTTGGCGATCGTTTCACTTTCTCCAAATCGTTGCAGAACTCGAGCTGCAAGTGGCATCGTCACGCGATTCATCAGCGGACGGACCCAGCCTGCCAGTTCAAGTCTCTGCCCCACAGGAGCCTTTCGAAAGCCCATGCCGGTTTTGAATTGATCCAGTGATCCGAGTCCGGACTGAATGGATTCATAGCCATAGCTGATCTGCTTCACATCACCCGACCGAATGCGATGGTGGATGTATTGATACAGCAGGGCGTTGTTTGGAAAAGCGTCCAAATACTGCAATGACGACCGGACGATCAGCAGATTTGCCACGTCTTCGATCGTAAAGGATATCAGATAGGCGGCCAGTGAATCTCCGACAAACGCCGCCCAGGTTTCTGCACCTTCTGTTCGAGCGGCTTCCTGGTAGTATTGCTTCCAGTAGCTTTCAAGATTCGACGGGATTTTTCGTCCTTGTCGCTTGAGTGTATCGGCATTCAAAGAAATGGCGTGCTTCTGCAGCAGGCTGAAGTCAATTTGTTCCACACGGCACGCATCAAGCCCTCTTCGAACCTGCGTTCTGGTACGACTGCGCAGCAATGGAAAATCGTAGTCGGGATCATCACAAATAATCCGAAAACTCTCGATTCCCTGTTCCGCAGGGCAACCAAATCTCGCGACAAGTCCGTCTCGTTTCAGGATCTCTGCAAGGTTCAATTCGTTCGCATCGACATCACGATGAAATGGGAAACTGGAATAGATCCCACGCTGTGTGTTGCACCAGTACAGCCCATTAGCCTGACGAATCGTGTGCCCGGTGCGTTCAAGAAACTGTGCAAAGTGCTGAGGATCAACGGCCATGAAAATTGTCCCGGGATATCGTGCAAATAAGACGTCGTATCGGACGGCAAGTTTAGTCCTGATTTGAGTTCTGACTCAAGATCGAACAACGTGATCGGCAGTTTCTGCCGGTTTTCGGATCAGATCTATCGCCAGTTTGCTGTTTAAAGTAGCTTTCCGTTGTTGGCGTTGCAGAGGTCAAAACCGGCGCGCAGGCTGTCGCTTTGGTCGCCACTAAAGTTTACCTCAGTGGTTTTCAGGATTCTGCACTACCGGAATTCTCAGTGTTGTCGAGTAGTGCAGAATATCGAGAACCACCGAAATGAATCCGGTGGCGGGGAAATCAATAGTCTGCTAGCGCTGGGACGTCAGTCCCGCGATGAGACAGTTCCAACCGGAGCGACTCAGTTCTGCGAGTTGCCGACCGCAACACTCACCATTCAAAGTTGTAAATGTAGTCCGGAATTTGACATGCTTCTGTGGGCTATCACACTCAGTTCAACTGCCATTCTTTACTGGATTTACAATGGATACGGTCATGCGCTGTTCCTGACAAACGGGCTGCGCAAGGCGTTCAGGCGTCCGCCCGCCCTGGAACCGCAGTTCGACGACAGACCGCAGCCTTCACTGACTGTCCTGTTGACCGTCCACAACGAAGAGTCGGTTGTCCGTCAACGGATCGAAAACCTGCTGGAGTGCGAGTACCCGTCAGAACGGCTTTCGATCGTCGTGGCATCGGATGGTTCCACAGACAACACGAATTCGATCGTCCGCAGTTTTTGCGATCGGGGAGTCAGGCTGTTTGAAAGCACCGGTCTGGGCAAGACTGCGACGCAAAATGCAGTTATTAACACCATCGACAGCGACGTGATTGTATTTACCGACGCAGATGCAACGTTTGACGCACAGTTCCTCACAATCATCGCAAGGAAATTCCAGGATCCGGAAGTTGGAGCGGTTGATGGCCGACTGCTTTACAGTTCGAAGCCGAAGCTCGATGTGCAGGCCTGTCAGAGTTACTACTGGAATTACGAATTGCGATTGCGGCATCTGGAATCACAGCTTGGGATTCTGGCGGTCGTTGCTGGATGCTGCTTCGCCGTTCGTCGAAGCCTTTTTCTGACAATGAATCCGGCAATCGGCGAAGACTGTATCGTTCCGCTAGACGTCGCTGCTCAGGGTTTTCGAGTTCTGCACGAGCCAGCAGCGAGGGCATGGATACGACTGGAAGACGACGAAACGATCACCATGCGGCGGCACATTCGTATGACTTTGAGAAACTGGCAAGGCACCTGGACGCGACGCGAATTGCTCAATCCCGTTCGGTCACCCGGTTATGCATTCGCCCTCTGGTCGCATAAAATGCTGCGTTGGATGTCGCCCGTGTTTCTGGTCATCGCGACTGTCTCTTCAGCACTGCTGCTGGTCACTCAGCCGTCCTTCATCTCGCTGACGGCCTTCCTGCCGTTCGCAACGCTGTTCACACTGGCGGCGTTCGGATGGTTTTCGCGACATCGCCAGATCAGAATTCTTGGCGCGGGGACAGCCTACAGTTTCGTACTCGTGAACACCGCATTTCTGATCGGTGCCTGGCGTGCCATGACCGGGCATCAGATCCGCGCATATCGCAACACTTGAATGTCAGCGGCGAGAAATGTGTTTGGCGAGCCGGAGACGTGAGTCTTCGGGGTAAGACTCGATACTCGAAGCGGCGTAAAAGGACCACGGAGAGCGAAGCGGCGTAAGCCCTCCAAGTCACATGCGTGCAACCGGTGGGCTGACACCCACCGCTCACCAAGTCAACTCAATAGACACGGAGTAAAGTATAGATACACACTCAGAAATTTCTGTAGAAATTCGATGCTGGTTTCCAGTCGTCTGTCTTCCGGAAATAACGGCTCGGGCCAAAGCGATTCTGGATACGCTTATAAGCGTTGTTGATCAGATTGGAAGATGCAAAACTCCTCGGGAGGCCGACTTCGAGTTCTTCGTAGTGACGATGATTCAGCAAGTACTGAATCACGCGATGCACTGAACGCCATTGCGAATCATCAAATGCGATCGTACCACCGACGGGAATCATCTTGTCGGCGAAGAACAGATCCACAAACGCATGGTCAAATCCGTGATGGCCGTCAATGTACACAAAGTCCGGCCGAACACCTTCACTGCACAGTTTAGGAAGAGCCAGTTCACTTTCCAGATGCAGATGGGCATGCCGATGCGACAAACCGGCATTCCTGATCGACAGCATTGCCGACTGTCGGACGTGATCAAAGCCCGGTGGATACGGATCTATGGAAATCAGCGTACCACGCTGGTTTTCTTCCAGAGCGGTCAGGGCCGCCAGCGATGAGACTCCATAAGCCATGCCGATTTCGATAGCGATTTCTGGTGGATTCTGTTTGAGGAACTGATACATCGCAATACATTCTTCGCTGGATGTTTCGGAATGCAGTTCCGAGGTCGATCCGTCAGCAAGAACGACGCTGCGCGTTGTCAAAATCGAATCCAGCACCTCATTCGGCGGGAGCTTTACAGCGGGGTTCAATACAGCGGGGTTCAATACAGCGGACATCTGCTTTCCTTCCATGGCGGAGATGATCTGTTCGGGATGTTGACCGAATGTTCGCGAATCCCCTATTCTCTGACAAGATCAAGTGATCAGGCGTAATTCGGGATTGTTTCTACGCGGCCCAGATCTGGCTGCCGCCATCGACTCGAAGTACCTGGCCGGTCACAAAGGCACCCAGTGGTCCGGCGAAAAACTCGACGACGCGAGTCACTTCATCGACCATCCCGATTCGATCTAAAGTCCCTTCTGTGACCAGGCGGGCATCATCGACTTTGCGAGTCCCGAGGAATCGTCCGGTTCGAGTATCACCGGGGGCCAGGCTGTTCACATTGATATTGTGGCTTCTCAACTGTTCCGCCAGGCAACGAGTGTATTCGACGACGCCTGCTTTCGCCGTGGCGTAAATGGAACTGCTCGGAAGTCCTTTGAACGCGGAGATCGAACTCAGAGTCAGAATTCGGCCGGTCTTCCTGGGCATCATTACCTTTGCGGTTTCCTGGCAGACCAGAATGCAGCTCAAAAGATTTCTGTCGAGCACCGAACGAATATCCTCCAGCTTGATATCGACGGCGTTATTGGGATTCGGTCTGCCACCCGCTGCCGCGATGTCGCCACCCGCATTGTGAACCAGAATTTCTATCGGACCAAGCTGCCGACACACATCTGCTACGACGCGTGTCACGTCATCGGGGTTTGTGAGATCGCCCAACACGCGGCACGTCTGAACATCATGCTTCTTTGCAATTTCTTCAGCAGTCGCAGTCAGAGTTGTGCCTTCGCCATATTCCGCCGGACCATTTTCGCGCATTCCATGAATGCCAACACGACAACCAAGTGATGCGAGGTGCTCAGCAAACGCACGACCCAGACCTCGTCCAGCTCCAGTGACTAAAGCGACTTTACCTTCAAGCAAACGATCTGGCATTCTTTCACTTCTTCAAGTTCAAGGGATTTGTGAGTCGGAAAAATCCGGGCCACCGGGTGAGACAGAAATTGTTGGACTATGCGGATTAGCAGCGAGGGTTTTGATCCTGTCTTTTCGGCCGGAACGCGTCAGCAGGCTATCGATTTAGACGCCACTGAGTTTACCTCAGTGGTTTTCAGGATTCTGCACTACCGGAGTTTTCAGTGTTTTCGAGTAGTGCAGAATCCCGAGAACCACCGGAATGAATCCGGTGGCGGGTAAATCGACTGCTTGCCAGCGTCCGGTTCCATACGAACCGGGAGCTAGCGCTCTGCGGCTGATTGCGCACGACACTAATGACCGATCGATCGTCAGCAGCCGCCCGTCCCACGGTACCGAAGGCTCAATCGCAACGCACGGCGCAAGCGTAGCAATGCTTACGCAAACAGATCCATTGCGGCATCGTACTTGACCATTTCTCGAGGCTGATTCAGATGGTTCAGGACCATGCGACGTGGGTACAGTCCAACGGCATGGTAGATCGACGCCAGCAATTCGCCGGGATGCACCGGGTTTTCAGCCGGTGCTGACGCGGTTTCGTCAGATTTTCCGTGAGCGTAGCCGCGTTTCATGCCGCCACCCGCGACAACACCCGTGTAGCAATAAGGCCAGTGATCGCGACCGTCGTCACTATTGCTGTTCCCGGAAGTGCTGACGCCCCGTTTCGGGCTCCGCCCGAATTCGCCGACCGCCACGACCAGCGTATCCTGCAGCAGGCCGCGTTCGTCGAGATCTTCCAGCAACGTCGAAAGAGCCGCGTCGAGCATTGGAGCAGACTGCGTCTTCATACGTGTTGACAATCCGGAATGGACATCCCACGAATGGTTGTCGCTGTTCGCCACTTTCGGCCAGTTGACTTCGACAACGCGCGTTCCAGCTTCGATCAGTCGTCGCGCCAGCAGGCAGCTTTGACCGAACGGGTTCTTTCCATATTTTTCCCGAAGTTCATCAGATTCCGCACCAAGATTAAACGCTTCACGTGCCTGACCGGACAATACAAGTCCCAGAGCTTTGTCGTAGTATTCGTTCAGTGCATACTGCTCGACGGCCCGGTCAAGCGTCTTCATGCCGGCGTTTACTGTGTCACGAAGTGATGCGCGGCGTTGCAGGCGATCCAGCGGGACATCCTGACGCAGAGTCAGATCATCGACTTTGATGCGATCCATTTTCGCCATATCCATGTCGTCGCCTGCGGGATACAGGTAGTACGGATCGTAGGCTCGACCCAGAAAACCGGCAGTGCCGGCTTTTCCGATGACGTTACTTTCCTGAAGCGGACGCGGCATCATCACGAACGGAAGCATCGGCTTCTGCAGCGGCTTCAACTTGACAATATTCGAACCAAAATTCGGGAAGTCTTTAGGACTGGGTGGTTCCAACTGCCCGGAAGGGCTGACATTGTCTGCCGTGTAACCTGTCAGCATCTGATAGATGGCAGCCGTGTGATTGAACAACCCGATCGGGGTGTAGCTGAGCGACCGAATCAACGTCGCACGATGAATCTGCTGAGCCAGCTTTGGCATGAGTTCCGTGAACTGCACGCCGGGGATCGTTGTGTCAATCGGATTGAAGATACTCTTGACGTTATCAGGAACACCAGTCTTTGGATCCCACAGATCCAGATGACTGGGGCCACCTTGCAGATAGAGCATGATCACACTCTTTGCTGCTCCAAACCCTTTGCCTCCGTAGCGAGCTTCTTCAGCACTCACATCATTCCCGCGCGCCGCATTCTCAAGCAGTGTCGAAAGGCTCAATCCCGCCAACGCGGAACTGCCAACGCGCAGTACGGCGCGACGCGAAAACCCATCGCAGGTGTCTTTGCCATATCGACCAGGGATAACAAGCATAGCAGGCTCCTGAATTTGAAATTGAAGGCGGAAGGCTGGAGGGTGTCCAGTGAAGGCGAGGCTGAGGCGTATTGAGTGTAGAGAGATTCGCAGCGTTCGTCACGCCAATTCATAGAAAAATGTCCAATCAGGTGCCTTAAGCCAGCACGCCCGTCACAACATTTCCAAACACATCCGTCAGACTTTCATCCCGCCCCTGATGAAAATACGTCAGCCGTTCGTGATCCATGCCCATCAGATGCAGAATGGTGGCGTGCAGATCGTGGAGATGGACGCGATCAATCACCGCTTCAAATCCAAATTCGTCGGTTTCTCCGTATGCCGTGCCGCCCTTAACACCACCGCCAGCCAGCCACATGGAAAATCCGTATGGATTGTGATTACGACCAGGCGCGTTCTGCCCTTCACTAAATGGCATCCGCCCGAATTCGCCGCCCCAGACGATGAGTGTTTCATCCAGCAAACCTCGCTGTTCCAGATCTGTCAACAGTGCCGCAATCGGCTGATCCACTTCCGCGCCGTGACGCCCATGATTCTTTTCGATGCTTTCATGCGCGTCCCATGTTTCTTCCAGATGCCCACCACCCGAATACAACTGCACAAATCGCACGCCACGTTCAATCAGCCGCCGCGCCACAAGGCAGTTTCGTCCGTATTCATCCGTAGGCTGCTGTCCGACGCCGTACAAATTCAGCGTCTCTGCCGTTTCCTGACTAAGATCCACTGCGTCCGGTGCTTCGGTCTGCATTCGATAAGCCAGTTCATACGATCCGATTCTTGCGGCCAGTTCGTCACCGCCGGGTCGTTTTGCGAGATGCTGCTGGTTCAGGTGCCCGAGGAAATCCAGTTGTTCGCGCTGGGCCTGCCGAGACAGATAATCGGGGCCACGCAGGTCCAGAATCGGATCGCCGACTGGTCGGAACAGTGTTCCCTGATACGCCGCCGACATAAACCCGCTCGACCAATTCGGCTGTCCACTGATCGGGCCACCGCGTTTGTCCAGGATCACGACATAACTGGGCAGACTTTGATTTTCCGTCCCCAACCCATAGACGCACCACGATCCCAATGACGGTCGGCCGATAAACGTCTTGCCGGTATTCATCGCAACCAGCGCCGATCCGTGAGCATGACTGTCGGTGTGACACGAACGAATCACTGCGAGTTTGTCGGCATGTTGTCTGACATTGGGAAAGTAGTCGGAAATCAGCAGACCACTTTCCCCACCGGGACGAAAACGTCGAAATGCAGGGGTAAGAAATCCCACGCGCCGCCCGCCGGAATTCTTGAAGGCTTTGCGTTCCGGCAACGGCTGTCCCGCATACTTTTGCAAGGACGGCTTGTAGTCAAAAGTATCGACCTGACTGGGAGCACCATTCATCATCAGAAAGATACAAGCTTTGGCTTTTGTCTTATAATGCGGCTGATGGATGACAGCCGGATTGCCATGTTCAGCCGCTCCAGCGCGTCGGTGAAAAAAACCGTCCTGGTCAAGCATCGAAGTCAACGCCAGTCCGGCAAAACCACCGCCCATCTGCCAGACGAATTCCCGCCGGGTCTGTCCGCATGGAAAAAAACTCATGTCTGCCTCGTTCTGCTCACCTACAGTTCCGCTTCAGTCAGCGTTTCACCTGTCGTGCTGTCACGATACAGCACCTGAATTGTACGAAAGCCGAGCGATTGATAAAGCTGCACGGCACCAAGATTGTCGGCAGTTACTTCCAGAATGGTGATTCCCATTCCAACCCGAGCAAACCCCTGTAACGCCTGCAGTACCAGCGCGCGACCAAGGCCAAGACCGCGATGTTCCGGGATGACGCCGACATTCTGAATGCAGCCCATGCCGCCATTTCGCATCACTCCCTGAATCGTCCCGCAATCGACGGCTGGCCAGTCGGGTTCGGGTTGAAAGACAACCATCCAGGTTGCTGCCGGGCAGAACGAAGCCTGTCCGACAATTTCTTTCATCAGCGCTGTGCAGCCAGCGGATTCTCCCAGACACGAAAAGACTTTCCCATCAAGATCTTCGCGAAACGCACGCCACTTTACGTGGGCATGTCGCTCGAGCAGCAGCGTTCGCCATGGAAGCCAGCGATAACCCACAGGCAGTCGCACTGGCTTCAGTGATGTACGCTTCAGATCGATCTGCATCCGGAATCTTTTGTAAGCCGTCGTCGACATTCAAAGCCCCAGGTATCGGACAGGTCAACACCTATGAAAGTTCATCTTCTGTTTCGCCGTCCATCATCTCTTCAGCCGCCTCTTCCCTCAGGCGAGTTTCTTCTTCTGCTTCATTATTCTGAACCAGCAGGGAAAACGTAAACGTGCAGCCTGCATTCGGATTGTTCGCCGCATGAATCTTCCCGCGTTGACGTTCAATCACATCGCGGCAAATCCCCAGTCCAAAGCCAAATCCCTTTTTCTTGGTCGTATAAAACCGTTGAAAGACATTTTCCGGGTCGACCTTGGGCAAGCCGGGGCCATTGTCAGAAACGCCGATCACAACATACCTGTTGGAGGAATGCGATCGCAACTGAATTCGCACTTCTGGTTCGGCAGTTTCCGCAATGTTGCAGGCTTCAATCGCGTTCACCAGCAGATTAATCAGAACATAGGTCGTCTGCACCCGATCCACGTGGATTTCCAGAGGAGGATCCTGTTCCAGCAGTCTCTCTTCATCCTCAATCACAATTCGGACTGCAATGCTGTCAGGGCGCTGCTCCACCATTTTTATGGCATGATCAATCATGCGGCCGGGATCGGTAGCCGCCAGTCTCGCCTGCCGATCATGCAGAAAGTCGCGCAGACTGAAAATCACTTCGCTCGCCAAATCCACACTACTTTCAATAGCGGTGATATTCTGCAACATCTGTTCAAGAGACGCCTCACCAACCTTGAGCCGATTTTTCAACGTGAACGCCTGGTATTGAATCACCTGCAGAGGCTGATTGAGCTGATGAGCGATCTCCGACGAGAGATTGCCACTGACGCTCAGTCGCGACGCCTGAGCCAGTTGCTCGCGCAGGAGAATCAATTCGTCTTTCGCCGCACGTTCCGCATCATTTCTCGTCAAATACAGCGTACACGCACATTGCGGTGTCTCACCGCCGGGTTCAATACGGGAATTGAACGAATGCTGTTTTCCGTTTCCCTGCTGGACCAGAAAATCGCACGTTCGAGCAATGTTCGACCGTATTGCGTCATCTACGATGCGCCGCAGTGGTTCGTAGGAAGTGCGAGTCACAATATCCTGCAGCCGCAGTCCGCTGACTGGTGGTGGTGTCCGATTTCTAAAAGGGACGGTCTTGACGATTTCCTGAGTCGAATCCAGTACCAGGGCAAAATCGCAGGCTCCATTGGCAACATTCCGCCACTGTCGATGATTGCGACATCGTCGGGCTTCTCGGCAGGCGGTGCGGTAACTCCCTACAAAAATCCGCCCCGTGAGCTGTAGCAGGTGATGCGACACAGAATCCAGATGTTCAGATCCACGGTCATGAGCAACTGCCAGAACTCCCCGCAATCTATTGCTGACGAGAATCGGAATCATTTCATAAGCCGTGGATTTCAACTCTCGCAATATCCCTGTCACCAGTCGGCTGCATGCTTCTTCCTGTTCATTCATCGCACAGTAGACTGTTGCTCCTGCCAGCAGTGACTCCGCTGCCTGAGTGCCTGTCAGGGACAATGGCACTTGCTGTAAACGCACCGCAATGGACGAAGTGGCTTCGCGAGACCACTCGCCATACAGCGAAATCTGCGGTGCTTCTTTGAGACGTGTGAGATACAGATGAGCGTGATCCAGTTCACACCTGCGTGCGATTCCTTTCAACATCCGGGCAGCCATCTCACGGTGCTGTGCGGGCTTGAGCCCATTCAAATTGTCGGCGAGTCGCGCCGTGTAGCGGGTCAGTGAATCTCGGTTTTCCGATGTCATCGCCATAGCTGAACACTCCCGCTGGATTTTTGCGTACACATCAGGATCATGCCGTAGGGTGTATTAAGCGGAGCAAAACACACCATCGCATATTTCCCGTGTTGCGTTTCGCCTTGCTTCACGCACCCTGCGAGACAGCACTCAAAAACGGATTGCAATTCAGAACAATTCCCAATGCCTCGCCGCTCAGGCCTTATCGGACAGTGATTTCCAGTGCGATCTTTGCCGCAAATGAGTCTATCGCAAAATACAACGACCGCAAATCAAGAAAGCGAAGTGGGAGCTTCAGGAGGATCGCCTGGATTGGTGTGCCAGCATTCGCATTCGCTCTCTTTTCACACCCTACTGCAAATTGACCGCAATTCGTAGGGTGTGACAAGCGCACCGAAGCCTCACCACTTTCGGCAGCGTTCCAGGAAGATATTTCCTGTCTTGAGTAGGCAGGACCGAGCTCGCCGCACCTCTGGAACTGCGGTCGCAGTCTACTCACGTAGTCAATTATTTGATTTTCCGCGACGAATCACTCAGAGAGCGATGTTCCGGCAACGTGCGCCCCTGGTCCGGTCTTCCGATCTTAATTCGGGACTGTTTCCTAAGTTAGCATCCTGAAACAGTTTCCTTCGTTTGTGTTTTGAATCGGGAAAACACAGTCCAGCCGCAACGATTGTCACGAATTGGCAATATGTTTGATTAAAAATGCAATTCCCAACAGGTGTTTCACTGGTTTTCGACGGGGCAGCATCCGTTAGATTACGTAGCTTGGGACGTCCTTAACGGATGCTCAATTCTAATCTAGTTCGGGCTAACAAGACTGGCCAGGGATACAACATGCGGATTCGAGATTTGCTGACGATACTGACCAATCGACGTAAGTCCAATGCCCGCCGACGCATGGTTCGACCGCACGAATTGTTGGAGCAATTGGAGTCCCGCACTTTGTTGACGGGAAATGTGCTGGTCTCTCTGAGCGGGGCAGGTGCACAAATCACCGGGGATGCGGGAAACAATGAGATTGAGGTTGTCGTAGACAATGGTTCGGTCATTGTCCGGGGTCTCAACGGAACGACCATCAATTCCGGGACCACGGCCTTTACGCTGGCGAATGCATCGACGACATTTTCCGGCAATCTGACAGCGTTGTTGGGTGACGGCAATGACATTGCCACGATCGGTCCGGGAATCACGTTCACCAGCAACGTCGCACTTTACGGTGAAGGTGGCTCGGACACACTTCGCGCGCTCTCAGGAACTTACCAGAGAAATCTGACGCTTGCCGGTGGCAATGGCGCGACATCGATTGTGATCGACGGTGCTGCGGTAAGTGGTTCCGTTTCTGTTCGCGGACTTGGCTCGGTGGTTGCCGGCATCACGGGTTCCACCATTCACGGCGGATTCGACGCACTGACCGGACCTGGCAACAGTGCGGATTCGATCGTGATCAAGGGCACAACGATTGATCAGACTACTTTGATTCTGACGGGGCGTGGTGATGACAACGTCGTGATTCAGAATTCCCATCTGAACGGTCCGCTGTTCATGTTCACCGGAGCGGGCGATGATGTTGTCTATATTGATTCCAGCAGCGTCGGTACCCCAGCACTGATAGCGACTCAACTTGGTAACGATACCCTGCAGGTGGTCAACAGCAGCAGCTTTTCGCGGTTGTTGTTCTTCGCTGGCGGTGCAGGTAAAGACTCTGCGAACATTGCCAGCGATACAACAAGTCACCGTATTATTAAAGCCAGTCAGAACGCGAAGTATTTCAGTTCGGCGCTTGTGGCAAGCCGGATCACCGATCCAACCACCGGTGCAATCGCTGCCGCTACTGCACTGTTGACCGCTGCGGTGCCTGGTCTCACGCTTTCGACGAGTTTGGCGACGTTTTCTGAATCCGCAGGGACCGCAGCCTCAGTGTTGACCGTCACTCGCACTGGACCAACGACTGCCGACGCCATAGTGACGCTGACATCATCCAATCCTTCACGGACGACTGTCCCGGCGACTCTCACGATTCCGGCAGGCAGCGCTTCGGCCACGGTGAATATCGCTGCGATCGACAACGCCGTGGCGGATGGCAATGCCATTGTCACGATCACTGCCGCAGCCAATGGTCTCACCACAGCGACGCGAACCATCAATGTAACTGACGACGACACGGCAGCGCTCACCGTTACGTCGAACAAAACGACGGTAACTGAAGGCGACGGGGCGAATGCTGTGACTTATACAGTCTCGCGAAATACAGCCGACAATACACAGTCGCTGGTGGTAGATCTCACATCGACTGTGGCAACCCGTCTGACTGTTGGCAGTACCGTCACAATTCCAGCCAACGCTGCCTCTGTGACATTTGTCGGTGCTGCTGTGGAAAACACAGTTGTGGACGGAACAGCTCAGGTCATCGTGAGGGCCTCCGCCACAGGATTTACAGATGGTGCAGCGACGGTCTCCGTAACGGACAACGAAGCACCCACATTGACCGTGACTTCAAACATTTCGACTGTCGCTGAGAATTCGGTAAGCGGATCTGTCACATTCACTGTGTCTCGAAACTCTGCGGATATCACTCAGGCACTGACGGTCAACGTCGTCTCCGTTACACCTGGCCGACTGACGGTTTCTCCGGCGACGGTCACGATTCTGGCGAATGCGTCGGCGGCGACCTTCACGGGTTCCGCTGTGGACAACGACCTCACAGACGGGGACGCTGCTGTGGTCGTGACGGCCTCCGCGACAGGATTTGCCAGCGGAACAAAGACCGTGACTGTGACGGACAATGAAGTTTCGGCACTGACTGTCACACCGAACAAGACATCGGTTTCAGAAGGTGTGGGAGTGAACGCTGTCACGTACACCGTTTCTCGAAACTCGTCCAATATCTCACAGCCGCTCACCGTCAATCTTGCATCAAACACCACGACGCGATTGACAGTGCCGACGAGTATCATCATTCCTGCCAACAGTGCCAGCGTCCAGTTTCCCGGTGCAACGATCAACACCACTGCGATTGACGGTGACGTTCCTGTCATCGTGACCGCAACCTCGACGGGCTTTACAAACGGCACGGCCACAGTCACCGTTCAGGACAACGATGCCGGTACGCTGGCCGTGACATCGAACATTTCCACCATCGCCGAAGGGGCAGCCGCCGGGGCGTTGACTTATACTGTCACGCGAACGGCGACGAATTTGAGTCAGCCGCTGACAGTGAACCTGACATCCGCTCTGCCCGCTCGACTGACCGTTCCGGCTACTGTCACGATTGCAGCCAACGCAACAACGGCGACTTTTAACGGGACTCCGGTGAATGACAATCTCGACAACGGAAATGTTGTGGTTTCCGTAACAGCTTCAGCAAGTGGCTTTGCCAGCGGAGCAGCCTCCGTGACGGTGAACGACAACGACACCGCCGCGTTGACGGTCTCTCCAGCGGCCTCATCGATTGTTGAAAACCTTGCTGCCGGGTCATTCTTTTATAATGTCTCTCGAAACACGAGTGACTTGACTCAGGCACTCGTGGTGAGTCTCTCATCTCCAAATACGGCGCGACTGAAAGTCCCCGCAACGGTGACAATTCCAGTCGGCCTGAATTCAGTTGCCTTCGAAGTTATGCCGGAGAATAACGCAGTTGCTGACGGAAACGTCGATGTTGTCGTGACGGCAAGTGCAACGGGCTTCTCCAATTCAACATTCACAGCGAAAATTCTGGACGACGAAGCGGCTGTGGCGACTCCGAAATTGACAACGGCCCTCTCCGTCGCTTCTGTCGCTGAAAATGCTGGTGCCGGGGCCTCGGTGCTGACTGTCACCCGTCCTTCCACCGACATAACTCAGGCACTGACAGTCGCGTTGACCTATTCCGACACGGTACGACTTTCAGGACCAGCCACACTGACGATTCCTGCGGGTTCGGCCTCCGCTACAGCATCGTTGTCTCCGATCGACAATCTTGCCGTCGATGGCGATATTCAGGTTGACATCACCGCAGCAGCGACCGGATTTGCCTCCGGACAACAAACGCTGACGATTACGGACAACGAGGTCACGAGTCTGACATTGTTAACGGCGGCATCAAGTGTCAGCGAAGCATCGGGCACGCTCGGCGGGACGTTGTCAACGAGCATTGTTTCCAGCAAACCTATCGTTGTTTCAATGTTCTACCCGCAAAGTTCGGTACTTACCGGGCCAGCGGTGGTCACGATCCCGGCCGGAGCGTCAAGTGTCCCTGTGACCTTTACCGTCGTGAACGGAAGTGTGACCGATGGAAGCATCGTCGCCAATATCTCAGCGGTGTTGCCCGATTTGACTGGCACCACGGCCGCCGTGACAGTCAACGATGCTGATACGCTGGCATTGACCGCAGTCCCGTCAGCTTCCGACTCTGTCCAGTCAAACGGCACGATTATCACTCGCAAAACAATCGCTCAGATTGCCGGTGTCACCATCGCAGGAGCTGTGCTGACGGTTGACAGCAATGGCGACGGTGTGTTTGACGATGGAACTGCGACCGCCGGTGGAGACGGAAGTTACACAGTCAATGTCACGTTGACACATACCGCAGCAAACCACGGAGAAAACACCTTTGTCGTGCGATCGGTGTCCGGAGCAAATTCCGCCGACACGGCGGTGAAGGCGCATCTTGCCATTGGGTCGGTTGTACATTTCACCACAAACCTCGGTGCGTGGGATGTTGAATTGCTCGACACCGAAGCGGGCCTGACGGTGACGAACTTTTTGAACTATGTGACAACGGGTGCCTATCAGAACATGTTCGTGCATCGAACGAATTCGGGATCAGCCCAGTTTGTTCAGGGCGGTGGCTTCAAAGTCTCCGACAGTCAGATTACACCGGTCGTCACGAATGCACCAATCCAAAATCAATTCAATGCGGCTAATTCGAATGTTGCCGGTACCCTCGCGATGGCGCTTACCGCCGCAAGTATCAACAGTGGCACGAGTGGTTGGTTTATCAACACGACCAATAACAGTGCAGGATTTGACCCTGGAAAATACACGGTCTTTGGTCGAGTGATTGGCGATGGCCTAACTGTCGTGTCACAGATCAGCAGTCTGACAAGACGAAATCTGAATAACCTGTATGGCTCAACGGCACTGGACACCGTGCCACTGACTTCATTCAACGCAACAAATACGCCGCTCACCGGTCAGATTGCGACGCTTGCAAACAGTGCAATACTCACCGGCACCGGCACGTTGTTCACAACCGAGTTGACTGTCGGGCGATCCGTCGCTGTCAACGGTCGTGCGTACTTTGTAGCATCCATCGCATCAAACACTTCACTCACCCTGACAACGACGGTGCCGTTCACTTCGAGCGGCGGCACAGTCACGAAGAATGTCGTTCCCACAGACGCCGAATTCGTCGTCTTCAGCGATATTGGAAAGATTCTGGATACCCTGTAACGATCGCTCAAAAAATGACTGCCGATTCGTGGAAGAATATATCGTTCCTGATGTCGCTCGACTGCGATCGCAGCTCCGGCGGCGCGGCAAGCCGTCCGGCTTGCTGCTGCTCTTCAACAAGGCAGGAAAGCAAAATGACAGGAAGATTGGGGACAGGAAGATAAATCGCGTTCATTTTCCTGTCTTTCAGATTTCCTTGATACCGACTTCGAGCGACTGCGTTTGAACTGTTGTCAACACATTGGCTAAGGAAGTACCTTCCGGAGCAATTCCAGATCAACTTTTCGAGACTGCGGGAAAGTCATTTCGCTGAGAAACCACTCTTCTGTGAATCCGGCATTTTCGCCGGAGAGAAGATGTTCGCGAGGGCCAATAGGTTCCAGTTCAATCATCTCTCGGTCGGGATACCAAATGGAAGTCGTGAGTCCGGCAGCTTCGTTGTAAACGCGATCCGGGTATGTCTTGAAACGCTTTACAAACAACAAATCGTTCGGTGACAGGTAGGCGATGATGCCAGAGTAGCTGTCCATTCCGAGTTTCGGTTTTCTGGGCGTCCCGAAAATCTCAAGGAAGCCGTCGCGCGAACGGATATTCGCATCGTCGGGATTCATGTTGATCACGGTTCCCTCTTCGTACATGACGTAACTTTTCGGAAACCGGCTCGGCGGCGTCAACGGGATCAGACAAATTCCCCGTCCGACGGCAAACGTACGACTCCAATGGCACCATTCGACTGGCTTGTCAGAAATGTTATGGATCGTTTGTGTGCAATTGAACTGCGTGGTTTTGGGATCGAGTTCAAAATCACGGACCAGGCGAACGCCAGTTGATAAGTCATCCTGGCTGGTAAGTCGCGCGTGCCGGTCGGCGACAATTTCTACCGACCACGCATCATTCCAAAGTGTCGGACGCGGCGGAATCACAAGTTCCGGTCCGATGTCAAAACGACCGGCGGAAGATTCCGGCCGATCGCCCGGTTTCCATGACTTTTCGGCGTCGGAGAGATACAGCACGTTCTTGCCGTTGATTGCGTATTCCAGCACACGCCCGCCAACTTCCGGGCACAGGACAACCGTAATCTGTCCATTCGACAGATGGACGGCTTTTTCGTACCCATAATACGGTGCTACTTCGACGCCAGCGAACTCCGCTCCGAACGCGGTCGAATGAAGCAAACCAATGATCGAACAGATAAAGAGGAATCGATTCATAGAGTATTCTGAAGCGTTTGAGTCATCGCATATTTCTACTGCGGGCGGTGGGAATTACTTCTCGCCGTGCTGAGTTTAACTCATTGAACCGAATTCGGATACCGTTGGACTGACGTTGTGCGAGCTGGCTGCGACCAGGACGCCTGCTGAATTTGCCGTTGTCCGTTATCCGAATTCGGAACAACTTGCTGTTGCCGTACCAATTGAGACGTCATGGGAGTAGGTCTCATTTGGGCCATCTGCATGGGGGCCGTTTGGCGAGGGTTCATCTGCCTTCCCGCAGCCTGACGTTGATGGGTCATCGCAGTGTTGTAGGCCATGTTTCGGGATTGTGGCTGAGCATATGCAGGCATTCTATATGCCTGACCATTCGGCACTTGCTGGCGATAGCCTGTGCTGGCGAAACCTGAGTTCACGTAGCCGACGTTCATCCGGGATGAATTCATGGCTCCCGGATTCGTATACCAGCGACTCATTGCGCTATAAGGAGCAATGTTGTACGATTGCTGCATAGGAACCTGTGCCATCGCCATTCGTGATGCCGCCATCCGCGATGCAGACATCCGTGATGCAGACATCTGATAACCTGGCGACATATACATCGAGCTTTGTGGAGTCATCGCAGGGCCGGGCTGAGAACCGGGCTGAGAAAACCCTCCGTCTGATCCACAGCAGCCTGGGCCGGAATCCATATTCGGATACCCTGCGCCCTGCATCATTTCTGCACCTTGCATCATGTCAAAGCCAGGCATCATTGTATCAGGCATCATATTCCCCATGCCGCCGCAGTTGTCGCCGCAGCCGGAATCCATCATGGGAGACCCCATCATTGGCATTTGCGGCATCTGCATGGCTGGTGCTGAATTCACGTATTGAGTCTGTGGGACCATCGTCGTCACGGGACGCGGCACCCAGACTCGCTGCCAGTGACCACGATCCACAGTCACCGGACGCCAGGTTGTGACCGGCACCTGAACTGGCTGGCACTGCATCATCGGCTGCGGCATGCATTGCGATGCACATGGATCGTTGCAGTTGCCTGGATAAGGATTCATCATCTGCGGCATCGGCATTTGCCACTGCTGTTGATAAGGCATCCGCGGATAAGGTATTTGACATTGCCCCTGCATTGGAGGCGGGAACGGAGTGACCATCGGAGCAACCATTGGAGCGACGATGCCACACGAGGGTCCGCAAGGTGCGAACAGGGGGCATGGAGCGAACCAGGCAAATGGATTCAGAATCCGCGGGAAGACAGGGTTGTAACACGAAATCGGACGTCCGGGATAGTGCCCGAGTGTTCCTTCCTGATTCCGCAGGTACCCATAGCCCAGCCAGTCATCGACACAGCGGCTCACGCCATAAGGATTCGGCCCGTAGCCATAACTGCTTCCATTGTTGACATATCCATACCCGCCGCCACTGGCACCACCGCAGCCATAACCACAACCGCCGAACAGCCAGTAAAACGGATCAAGAATCGGAATGTAGATGCAGGCACTGGCGGTCGGTGTCATGGAGCACAGCAGAGCGACCGTCAGAAGCATGGTTCTGATGCGGAGTCTCATAGTTGTTTCCTCGGGAGAGACAGAGAGGATTGAGCGAGCGACGGGAACCCGGACGAACGCCGGTGAGAGATCCTGTCACGAGGTGAGAGGTACGAACGTTAGACGCGGAACGGCTTCGCGAAAATTCGAAATTGACTCAAGTTCAGCGACAAATCAAATTCGGACGAAACCGAAAAACGATGTTCGGCTGCTTTCGCCGTTCACATCAATTGACCGGCAATCAGGCACAGGATGATCACCAGAACGATCACCATACCGATCGGCAGAATCTGCTTCCGCCAGGCAGAAGTTGCCGGACGCTCGGAAGCATCGTCCGCAGGCTGAGGTGACTCGGGCGGATCAAATAGTTCCACCACGATCGAGCGTCGTGAAGTGTTGGCCGCGTTTCGCTGATCGACGAGAGGCATCGAATCGTCACCCGTTCCGATCAGGATTTCTCCCAGACGTCCCTGAAACTCCCGTGCACTGGTGGGGATTTGGACTAAACCGGATGTATTTGACCTGTCAAACCTCGCTAATAATCGTTCCAGCATCGCGTAAGTCGTTAATTTGCCGGGATCAGTCTGGACTGGATCGTTACAAGTCTCCAGCAGTTGTTTTAAGAGTCCCGCAAGGTTCAGCAGATCCTGTTCGATATCTTCTCTGGATGCCAGAGCGCTGATGGTGATGAGTGCCGGGCCGGAATTCGCTGCATCAATCGATTTCTCAGCGGCTCGCAGCCAGCGTACCACGCCGAAATCGATGACCGTGACCTGCAGACTATCCGACAGCAACACGCTTTCCGTGGACAGCCCACCGTGAGCCAGTCCGAGATTATGCGCCAATTGCAGAGCCGAACACACCTGCCAGCCAATTTCGATAATGTCTTCCGAAGAAAAACTGCGACCGTTTTTCAACTGCTCCGACAACGGCGCGCTGCCGCTTGCCACAGTCCAGAAAAACAGCGTTCCTCCGGATTCACCGTAGCCTAGAAACCGCACGATCGATTGATGCTGCAACATTGCGAGCATCGCCCGATCCATTTTGACGGCCCGACGGAACTCCCGATGCTGTGACACTTCGGCGGAGAAAATCGTCAGTCGCACACATTCGCCGGAATCTCTCCGAGTCGCGGTCAGTACACGTCGTTCGGGACAGGAATACAATTCCTGCCCTGTCTCAAAGTCATTCAGGTCCAGGTCAGTCACGGAAGATGTCTCGCACAGGTGCCGGGACTATCCGGTAAAGTCCGATGGGTTTCCGAACATCCCGCGACCGCCACCACTTGTCCCCGTTCCTCCTCGCAGATTTTCATTGCGTGGACGTTTAGGTTCCTGTGGAGCTTCCTGCTCCGGAGCGTGGCTTCTTTCAGATTGAGGCGGCTCGGGTCGTTTCTCCAGAGCTTTCAGAGACAATGAGACACGCTTGCGTTTGGTATCGACTTCGACCACCTGGAAATCATGCGTTTCACCGACCTTCAGGACTTCTCCGACACTTCCTACCCGGCGCCAGGCAAGTTCGCTGATATGCACCATACCTTCCAGTCCGGGTTCCAGCTCAACAAACGCACCGAACTCGGTAATTCGTGTGACCGTTCCGGAGACGACTCGATCAGCCGCATAATGCTCGCCGGCACTTGTCCACGGATTCTGCGCCAGTTGTTTCATGCCAAGACTGATTCGCTTTTTCTCGGCATCAAGTTTCAGAATCTTGACGTCAACCGTTTGGCCTTCTGACAGGACATCTTTGGGATGGTTGATGCGAGTCCAACTGATTTCACCGATGTGCAGAAATCCATCGACCGGGCCGATATTGACGAAAACACCATAGTCTTTGATCGTCTTGACGGTTCCGCTGTGATCCTGCCCGACTTCGACTTTGGCCCAGAATTCTCCTTCGCCTTCCGCACGTTCTGCCTGAAGCAAAGCACGGCGACTGACGACCAGATTCCGTTTCTTGGCGTTGACTTCAGTGATCTGCACCGTCAGCTTCTGACCTACATAGCCTTCCAGATTTCCCGCAAAGCCCATTTCGACCTGACTCGCCGGAAGGAACGCCCGCATATTGCTGACGGTGACCTGAAGACCACCTTTGTTGACGGCTGAAACCAGGCAATCCACGACCTGACCCACAGCCAGTGAGTCCCAGTTTCCACCCGATCGATGTCGCCCGCGCGGGATGCGTCCTTTGATCAGTCCATCAGAATCCTTCGCGTCAATAATCACATCCAACTGGTCGCCGACATTGGGATGCTTGTCATCCGGAAACTGCGTCAATGATAGGACGACGTTGTGTCGCAGACCCGCGTCCAGAAAAACCTCGCCGCCATGAATCGCCTGCACCGTACCACGAACCTTTGTGCCCTGGACAACTGTTTTCGTATCGCCGTCTTCACTGGATTCACCGCCGGGAACGATCACAGCTTCCGGCATCACTCCACCACTTTCCGAAAGCGCGGCGGAGATTTCTGCTTCGACCGATTCATCCAGCTCATCCACATTCGGGATCTCAACGGCGGCTGGCTTGTGGCTTCTGGTCTCCTGTGGAGCAGCTTGTTCCGCATGCTCGGTCGGTGATTCCGACGAAGAAACCATCTTCGCACGAATGCGTGTGACGGCACCACCCTGTGATCGCATGGCAACATCGGCTTCGGCCAGAATTGCGGATGTCTCCGCCTGTAAGACATCCACAGGCGGATGAGAAGTGTCGATCACGACGGAAGTTGCCGCAACCAGCCCCTCAGAGTCCGGTGGTGCGGCGGGTGGTGTTAATAGAGAATCTGGTTGCTGAGGATCCGTTGTCATCTCGTCTGGTCCCGTCAGAGCAGGTCAAGCTGGAACAACGTTTCAGCAGCGACCAATCGAATATCCCCAGAAGCCCGTCTGACTTCGAGCAAAGAGGACACTTTTACACTTAACAACCCGCAGGATATCCAAACAACGAGTGCTTCGCCAAGCGTGCGAGGCCATCTGTGCCATTTTTCACAGTCTCTTTATAGTCGAATTCAGGCAGAATTGCCTCACCCGACGATTCCGATGGTCCCAAACTGCGATTGACCGACTTTTCAAAGGTTTAGACAATCCTCTGCTGTTGTCCTGTTTTCGTTCTTCAATCCCGACAAGCAGAGTTTGGCCGACATGGAAGTCAGGTCCATAAGTTTGCGAGATTCGCTGGGTGCCGCCAGTTTCGTCAGCACCGGTGATATTGTCTCATCTCGTTTCTGTTGCGACAGTCGCCGTATTCAACCGGGCGACGTGTTCGTCGCACTGCGAGGTTCCAAAGTGGATGCTCACCTGCATCTGGAATCGGCAGTCGCCAAAGGGGCCATTGGCGTCGTTGTTGAACGACCGTCGTCCCGCATCACTGTTCCGCAGTGTGTTGTGGCAGATACCCGAGTCGCGTTCGCAAGGATTTGCCTGGAACGCATGGGGTCTCCGCAGAAATCGATCAAAGTCAGCGGAGTGACGGGAACCAATGGAAAATCGACGACGACATGGTTGATGCGATCGATTCTGCAAAGTGCCGGACGAAAAGCGGGGCTGATCGGGACTCTCGAATACTTTGATGGACGCATTTCCGAGCCTGCGGTTTTGACAACCCCTGACAGCGAGCAAATTGCCCGATACCTGGCGCAGATGGCTCGCAACGGAGTGACGGATTGCGTAATGGAAATCAGCAGTCATGCCTTGCATCAGCAGCGATGTGCGGGAATCACGCTAACCAACGCTGCCATCACAAATATCACACAGGATCATTTTGACTATCACGGCGATGTTTTTCACTACAGAGCGGCAAAGATTCAGATTGCATCCATGTTGGGCGGTAACGGTGCGCTGCTTATTGGTGCGGACGATGAAGGATGCAGGGCCGTCCGATCACAACTGCCTGCTCATCACAGGATCCTGACATTTGGATTCGACCCCGCCGCAGATTTACGCATCGAACAACTTCATGTGTCGGCTTCCGGACAGGTCCTGCAACTTCATCTCCAGAATTCATCTATCGAGATTCAGACCGAATTGGTCGGTCGGCACAATGCTCTGAATATCCTGACTGCAGCCGGTCTGACCGAGCAATCGGGTATTGACTCGGACACCATTCGAGACGGTCTGACACAAGTGACCAGCGTGCCGGGGCGCATGGAACGCATTGACGCCGGGCAGTCGTTTTCCGTATTTGTGGACTACGCCCACACTCCCGATGGCATTTCGCAATGTGTCGCGACCGCGAAAACACTGACTTCCGGTCGCGTGATCCTTGTCTTTGGCGCGGGTGGAGATCGCGATCGCAGCAAGCGGCCTCTCATGGCAAAATCCGCGCAGAATTCCGATGTGATCGTTGTCACTTCTGACAATCCACGTTCCGAAAAGCCCGATCAGATCATCGCCGATATTCTTGCCGGCTTCGATTCTGATCAGCGTGTGCTGACGTGTGTTGACCGTCAGCAGGGCATTCGCGAAGCGATTCACATGGCTGAGCCGGGTGATGTTCTGATTATTGCAGGACGCGGCCATGAAAAGAATCAGCAGATCGCCGACCGCAGAATTTGTTTTGATGACCGCCGTGTCACGCGCCGTCTGATTCTGGAACTTCTCACCGGTACGACACACGGATCAGCAAATCAGCGGAGCGCAATCTCCGCATGACATTTCCTCTGACAATCCAGCAACTGGCGAAAATCGTAAACGGCCAGCTGGCAAACGAAGCATTCGGCCTCGGACAGGTTACCGGAGGTTGTATCGATTCACGATCAGCTTCGTATGGAGATTGTTTCTTCGCGCTGCCTGGGAACCGAACACATGGTGTACTTTTCGCCGAGCAGGCGATGTCGAATGGCGCATCGTGTGTTGTCACAGATTTTGGCGGATTGACTCGCGAAAAACGCAACTCACGCAACGACATGCCTTCACTTGTCGCCGTAGATTCTGCGGAATCAGACGGACGCATTATTCATGTCGCCGATTCGACCGTCGCTCTTCAATCGCTTGGACGCTGGAACCGCCAGCAGTCTGGTGCCCTCGTTATCGGTGTGACCGGAAGTGTCGGCAAAACGACGACGCGGCAAATGATCTCGCAGGTCCTGTCATCCGGGTTTTCCGGTGTGCAAACCCAGGGCAACCAGAACAACGAACTGGGTGTGCCCTTGTCGCTGTTGAAACTGAAGCCAGAGCATGATTTTGCAGTACTGGAACTCGCGGCTTCTCGAACTGGCGATATCGCATTTCTGGCGGAGCTCGTCCGCCCGGAATTCGCTGTTGTGACGCGGGTCGCCGCTACTCACTTGAGTAGTTTCGGTGATCTGGAAACAATTCGTGCAGCAAAGTCTGAGCTGCCTGAGGCCGTGGGCCGGGAAGGCACGGTCTTCCTGAACGCCGACGATCGGGCGGTGCTTTCTATGTCTCAGTCGACGTCTGCAAAGATCGTCACATTTGGAACTACGAACGCTGCAGATTTTCGAGCTTCATCGATCCGCTCCCGCGATGGTTCCTGCCAGTTCCATGTCGATGGTCAGGCGTTTGAGGTTCATGGAGGATCACATCTGATCACCGGTGCGCTTGCGGCGATTGCGATCGGTCGCACGACGGGACTTCCTGGTCCAGTGGTCGCCGAGTCCCTTGGACATTACCGACCGGATTCCGGGCGCGGGCGTGTTGTGCAGCGGCAGCCATGGACGGTGATCGATGAATCGTACAATGCCAGCCCGGCAAGTGTTCTTGCCGCGATCCGCACTCTGAACGAATTTGACTCGGCCCAACGTCGCATACTCGTGCTTGGTGACATGCTTGAACTTGGCCCTCAGGCAGCTAAGTTCCACCACGATATTGGCCGCGCATTGAGAGATTCAAAAATCGAGCACACTCTGGCATTCGGAGAATTCGCAGAACAGATAGCCGCCGGTGCCATGCAGGCAGGCGTTTCTGCAAATTGTCTTTCTGTGTTCCGAGACATGCCAACTCTGTTGTCAATGCTTGACTGCATCCTTGTCCCCGGCGATGTCGTGATGATTAAAGGTTCCCGCAGTATGCAGATGGAACGAGTCGTCAAAGCGCTGTGTGCCGACAAAGTCGAGGTACGCCGTTCGGCGGCCTGAAGCGGTCAGACTCAACGCGGCGTGAATCACGCCTGGCGAGCGGAGCGGCGTCAGCCCAATGGCGTGAACTTAACGTACTTTCTTGTAGCGGAACTCGCGTAGAGTTTCGGTTTTCCTGCAAAAACGGGGGTGCCGAAAGTCTTGGCGACTTCCGCTACACCTTAAGTCCACGCCACCGAGTTTACCTCGGTGGTTTTCAGGATTCTGTACTACGGGTTGACACGGTTTTGATTTTGGACAGGTGCTATTCGTTCGACAGTACTTCTTCCGGATCTTTTTGTGGCGGCTCACTCTTGTCCCATTTTGCCGCCAGGGCTTCTTGATCCGGAGTCATGAAAGGTCGCACGACTCGCAAGCCAACACCCAGGGCATCGGTGAAATACCAGATGCTTTGCGGTAACTGAGGATCCTGCTGCTTCCATTCTTCGCTCGATCCTTCACGAATCGCACTTCGAAGCATGTCAGCCGGATCGTCCCAACCACCACCCCGAACGACTCGCGGGTATTCCATAAGAGGAATGACAAGGGGATCGACAACACTGCTGCCAGCTCGCAAAGCATACGCATCGGGAACATACTGATCCAGAACCCATTCGGCGACATTGCCATGCATATCGTGTAGTCCCCAGGGATTCGGCTTTTTCTTTCCGACGTGCTGATACTTTCCGTCGCTGTTGTCTTCAAACCATGCAAACTCGCCCATCTCGGTCGCGTCATCGCCAAAGGAATACGCTGTAGTCGTCCCCGCACGGCAGGCATATTCCCATTCCGCTTCCGTCGGCAAACGATAGTATCGTCCGGTCTTGGCACTCAGCCATTCACAGTACATTCGCGCCGAATGCTGCGTCATGCAGATCGCAGGATGATTTTCGCGACCCATTCCGAAGCTCATGTCAGTATAAGGAGGTGTCGGTCGCGTCACCGCATCCGCCACCTTGTCCCGCGGGGTAGACGGCTTGCCATAGGCCGCGCGACGAAGCGAATCCACGCGGTCGCTCCAGACTTCGTACTGATTCCACGTAATCTCGAACTTGCTCATCCAGAACGGCGAAACCTCCACGTCATGCTGCGGCCCCTCGTCATCGTTGCGATCCGCTTCGGTCGCAGGACTGCCCATCACAAACTTGCCGCCCGGGATCGGCAGCATCTCAATCTTAAAAGACGTGTGAGCCAGCGGCTCGGTATACGCCTTCATTTCGTCCGGGGAATCCGCAATCGCATCCGGCACTTTAACAGGCGGCACTTCGACAGGCGGCACTTCGACAGGCGGCACTTCGACAGGCGGCACTTTAACGGGCGGCACTTTGTCCTCGGCGATGGCTGGCCGAACAATTGAAGTGGCCACGAAAAGCGTACTCAGTAAGAGCGAAAGTCCTGACGAATAGAACGTCATGATCCACGAACCTCAGATTCGAACGAGAATGGCGACAAAGAGGGAGAAACCCACGCCATGCTACTCAGCCGAATCGTTTCTGTCCCGTCCGAAGTGACTGTCAGCGAAGAAATCTCTGAGTTTGAAGTTCGATCTCCAACCGATACGACAGGTACAACTTGCACTTATGTCGCAATTTTGGCTGTTAAAGCTGGCAGGACACTGACTTTGTGACGCCTGTAACGGATTGGTGATGCAGATTCTTTTTAGAGACATACGGTTGTCTTAAACAGCGTCTGATTCAGGGAACGCAGGTCACACTGAGTTTCATACTCGAAACGAACGAGCTGCACACGACGGTCTCGGTTCTTGACGAATGAATTGACGCTGAGAAAACGCTCCTCGCGTTTTTTGCTATCCCGACAGCGTCAGGAGGTGTACTGTGCAGCAGCGTTCCGTTAGAGACCTCATGCGAATTCGTCACGGCTTGGTCGTGACTGAGTCTTTTACCCTTCGCGAAGTCGCCGAGCGGCTGATCATCAGCGACTGCGATCTAGTTGCAGTGACTGATCAACACGGCAAATTGGCGGGCGTCGTTTGCGAAAGCAGTATCGTCCGCGCCCTACTCGCGAATTCTTCGGAAGACGCCACCATTCAGTCGATCGTCATCCGCTATACAGAATCCATCCGAATTGATGCGAATCTGTCCACGGTACTTCCTCATTTTCGATCATGTGCCAACACGGCGATCCCAGTCGTCGATACAAACGGGCTGGTGTGCGGACTGCTGATGCGAACCGATGTGATTCGCAGTCTGCTCAATCGCTCCACGGAATCGCTTGATACCGAAAGTACCTCGGCATCAACTTCCACAGTAGCTTCAGCAGTCGTTGCTCCCATCAACCCGACGATGGCTTTCACACCTCCCAAAAAGCGAACCATTCACGCAGCCGATTCCGCGAACACCACCGAAAGCAACCAGCCCGGGCCACATTTTCTCCGGGCCGAAGCCGCTCAGCGAGTTCTCTGGCCAGCCGAAGATCGGCTGTAAATTCTCGACAGCCTACTGACGTTACTTTAACTCAACGCCCAGTTCCAACATAAAAAACTTCATGTCTTCCCACACTTCCTTCTTGGCAGAAGGGTTGCGAAGCAGATACGACGGGTGATAAGTACACATCACTTTCGCACCATTGTACGAGAAGAACTGGCGACGCAATTTCCCTACGGCCCGAGTTTCATTCAACAGATTTTGCGCCGCGACGGCTCCCCAGCAAATAATGTATTCGGGCTGCACGATCTGGATTTGAGCATTCAGAAACTCGCGACAGTTGACGGCTTCCTGAGGCAGCGGATTGCGGTTTCCAGGTGGACGACAGCGAAGTACGTTGCAGATGTAAATATCCTCGCGTTTCAGTGTGCAGGCCGTCACAATTTTGTTCAGCAGCTGACCGGCTTCACCGACAAACGGTTCTCCCTGAGCATCCTCATCAGCCCCTGGGGCTTCGCCAATAAACATGATGCGGGCGTTCGGGTCTCCCGTGCCAAAGACTGTTTGCTTTCGACTCCTTGCCAATTCATCGCATCGCCGACATTTGGCCACGACTTTGGCAAGTGAACTCAGGGCGTTCTGCTTTTGTTGTGAATCACTCAAATCCTGCTTCAGAAGTTCCTGAACTTCCGGAAGAGTCACAGGATGGTTGGCTTCCGAAACGTTCAGTTCTTTCATCGTCCGTACGTTCTTTGTCGGACGACGAGTTTCGGAGACCGCTGACGATGCTGGTGCGGATTTTGTGGTGGATTTTGTCGCGGGCTTCACTGGCTTGGGAAAGTCCACACGTGGCACGTGAGTGATCCCGGCCCCGGAAAGATGCTGTAATAACTGGGCGATCGCACGTTTGTTGTTCACAGAATCAAATCCCGCAGGGGAATCTTTTCAAATACCAGTTGAGCCTGACTGCCTTCGTAGACGATTCCAACGTGGTCAGCATCAACGCGCGTCAGACTAGGATAACCGGCACCCTGGCCTTCGTCGAGTAACAGATGATGTGAATCCGGCCATGTCTGTCCGTCGTCGAAACTGCACTGAATTGTGTGATGCGTTCGTCCTTTCTGAGTATGGGGATTTGCAAACAGCAGCACATGTTTCTCTTTGCCCGCCTGCTGGTAGTTGACACGCAGAAGACTGCCGTTGCAGTTGGGCTCGATTAGTGTATTGCGGCTTGTAGGATGCGGCTGCCAGGTTTGTCCAAGATCTTTTGTCACAACAACCGCCCTGAAACGCTCTACGTCATTGCGAATGTTCAGCATGATGGAACCATCGCTGATCTGAGCGGCCTGGCATTCGTTCCCGCCGTCGTATCCAGGCGGACTCACGGTCCAGGTTTTTCCGTGATCGCGACTGATCATCAATGCAGCAAACGAGGCAAGTGAATCTCGCCCAGTCCGACCCTGCACGGGCATTACCAGTGTGCCATCGACAAGTTGAATGCCCTGCTGAGGCGAAGGGGCCAGCAACCACCATGCTTCCTGTTTGATGGTTCGAGTCAGGTTTTCCGGTTTCGTCCATGTGAGTCCGTCGTCGATCGAACGCACCATCAGAAACTGGGCAGTCGTGCCGATTTCAAAACCGGGTTCTGAGCCATCATCGACCCATTGGTGTTTTCCCGGTTTGCCATTCATCCAGACCGCAAAGCAAAAAATTTCACCGGTCTGCTGGTCGATGATCAATCCGGGATCGCTGCAACCGTTCTCTTCCTGGGGCAGTCCGCCAAATTCGCCCATGTCCATAATGACACGGACTGGTTCCCATGACTGCCCGCCGTCTGGACTGCGACTCAAGCCGATGTCGATGTCTTCCTGCAGGTCACGTCCTTTGCGACGCCGCATGTCGTAAACGCACAATAATGTTCCCTTCGGTGAAGTTCCGAGCGCCGGGATTCGATAAGTGTGAACTCCGTCATCCTGATGTTTACGAAGTGCGACTCCGATTCTGTGACGAACGATTGGCGAATTGTCCTTCAACGCCACGTCGCCCAAAGTTGTTTTAATTTTGGTACATTTGGCGGAAACGTGGTGGACCAGATTTGCCGCTTCTGACAACTGACATGTCAGCCAGAAAATATTTTTTCCGATGGCCAGTTTCTGCTGACCTCGGAACGTCACGGTCGAAGAAGCCCCAGCCAAATCTCCAAATGAAGTCTCAGCTGAAAACGTTTCGCTGTCGCCGGTCCAGAACGTACGCAAAGACCCCACATCGCGGGTAACGTCCATACCATCCAGTTGAAATGCGATTTCAGTGACAGTGACGTCTGTCGGATCGGTCACTTCCAGTGCGACGCGAAGAAGTGGTTTGTGATCATTGCGAATCAGGACTGGCTGAACAGGACTCGTCAAAGAAACCCGAATTGCCAAAGTCTCAGCCGCTGCAATTTCCGACGACCTGAAACTCGTGGCACCGCACACCAGAGCGACACAACTGATTTTGAGGAATTTCCATAACCTGTGCATAATCTGAATTACCTCTCGATTCGATGCTGCGTGGTTGCAATATACTCCGCCCGGTGTCCACGAAATACTTTACACGAATTCGCTTTTCTTAGTATAGTCTTCAGACAAACCAGTTATCGCCGCGACTCTGATCGATGTCGGACAATACCGCAACTTCAGAACTACAGACGCAGCATTTGTCGGGGGATTGACGCAATGCGAATTTATAAAGCAAACGAGAATCCTGTTGCTCGACGCAGTTTTGCAAGGTATTCAAGTCTTGCACTGCTGGGAGCATCGATGTCCGGCTGGTTGCCGCAGCTTGCCGCACAGTTGGCAGCCACAGGAACCAAGCCACCACGGTCGTGCATTTTGCTTTGGATGTCGGGCGGGCCAAGTCAGATGGAGACGTTCGACCCGAAAGAGGGACATGCGAACGGCGGTCCAACGAAAACGATCGAAACCAGTGTACCTGGAATTCGCATCGCGGAAAACCTGCCGAAGGTCGCTGGTGTGATGGAATACCTCGCACCGATCCGATCGATGTCCACGAAGGAAGGCGATCACGCGCGCGCAACGTATTTTATGCGCACCGGTTATCTTCCTCAGGGGCCAATTCAATATCCGGCGATGGGCGCTTTTCTGGGTAAAGCACTAAGAAAGAAAGAATGCGATCTGCCGTCGTACGTCAGCATCAACCCTTTTCGCGCGTTCAGTCCTGCGGCGTATGGTCCGGGATTCCTGGGACCGGGGTGGTCGCCGCTGGTTGTTGCTTCCGATTCTGATAAGGACAGAAACGTCTCGTTTCAGGTCCGCAACCTGAAAGCGGCCGAACGGCTTTCGACGAAACAGGTCGATGCCAGATTGAATCTCCTGAGTACTCTCGAAACGTCATTTCTGACCGAGCGTCCGGATGCTCCTGGACGCAGCCATCTGCAGTCTTACGAACAGGCAATTCGCATGATGAAATCGGATGCCGTGAGTGCGTTTCAACTGGATGCAGAAGACGACATGCTGCGCGATGCCTATGGACGATCGGCATTCGGACAAGGCTGCCTGTTAGCTCGGAGATTAATCGAACGCGGTGTCTCGTTCGTCGAAGTCTCACTGACGGGCGTTGATGGGGCACCTGGTGCTGGTTGGGATACACACACCGAAAATTTTACGGCGGTCAAAGCACTTTGCGATATCCTGGATCCGGCATGGGGAACGTTGATGACCGATCTGAAACAGCGAGGATTGCTCGACGAAACCCTGGTGATCTGGATGGGAGAATTCGGCAGAACACCACAAATCAACGGAAATACCGGACGGGATCACTGGCCGGGTGGATGGAGCACCGTGTTAGGGGGGGCAGGAATCAAAGGCGGTCAGGTTCATGGATCTACAAGCGACGACGGGACCACAATCAAAGACAATCCGGTCACCGTCCCCAACCTGATGGCGACGATCTGCCGAGCGCTGAGCATTGACCCTGCGACGACGAATCTGAGCAATATCGGTCGCCCGATTCCGATGGCCGATCATGGAGCGGCAGCGATTGAGGCGTTGCTGGCGTAAGATCGTACTTAATTCCCTGTTTAACCCGAGCCAGCGGCGAGGCTGTCGTGGTCCGCGCAGTTCCAGCCTCTCCGTTGGGTCGGCTTGAACGAATCGCAGGTCGTCGCCACTGGTAACGATTTATCTGCCGCTGGCCTTGTCATGTTCCCAGGAGTAAGATAGGCATCTTGCGTAAGAAAAGTCTTTAATAGGACGTCGTAAAAAGCCATTCAGAGCAGTGGAACCTTCTGTTCGCTGAAATCGACTTGATGGATTGTAAATTTTTGTTGACATTCGGCAGCGTGGAATCAAGAATCCGCCTCCGGAAGGAATCGGAATGAGTTGCCCTTGAATCTGGACTCCGGGCCCCGTTACCTTGTTTGTCAATCATGCGATATTCAGCGACAAACTGCGGTGACAAGTCCAGATCGAGCAAGTCGTCTTCAAGGAAGGAGATCCGTTGATGTTGAACAATCTTAGACAACCGGTCTGCCCCCCACTGGAGCTGCTGAATGACGACGTATTACGTGGAAATGGAATCTGGACTTGAATCACTTTCAGCAATCGAGGGATATGAATTCCTCAGTGATCTTGAGGCTGGATTTGAAGAAGAACTGCGATCGCTGGGCGTAGACCCTGGTTCGCCAACCGCTGCGAAGCCTGGTTCGGAAGAAAAGGTCATGATGCTGGCTGCACGCTACGCTGCTGGCCTGCCTCTTTGGCATTCTGACGACTGCTACGATCACGGTCCAGGCAGCGTCGGAAACTTGTTTGTCGACGATGAGTTGGCTGACGAAACCGTCGAAGTTTTCGATGTCGCCTGATTTTTGTCGCTCGTCCGAGATCTGAACCAAAAAACGCCGCAGTCTAAATTGACTGCGGCGTTTTTTTGGGTTTAGCGGCTACACTTTAGCAGCGCTCGACCAATACCGGTCGTGGCTACGCTCGCCAAAGCGTGGAGTTGAGTAGGCCGGATCGAATTCGCCGCATTGCCGGAACTGCGGTCGCAGTCCACTGACGTAGTAAGTGCTTTGGTTTTCCACGACCAATCGTTTAGCGAGCGATGTTCCGGCCTGCCGGCGACCTTGGTGCGGCTTGGGATGCGCGACAAATAGCAGTTTCGAGGAAATTCGGAGATTTTTCAGAGGAGGTTTTTGTTGTCAGCAGAAGATTTCGTTTGACCCGACTCGGAGAGGAGGACCGCTGCACAAACTGCAGCCGTGAGAAAGCCTCCTCTACGAGTCGGGTCAAACGATGCGCCCCCTTCCGCAACAAAACTCACCTAAGAAAAAGTTTGCCAGATTCCTATTTGTCGCGCAATCCAAGTCCAGCCCACCGATCTCAAGTCACGACTGTTCCTTTTTTCGGAAACGGCGTGATCTGAATCGTCGCGTCGCGTTTCATTGTTTTGTATTCGGGTCTGTCTGTCACTTTTTCCGGGACGCAAAGCACTGCTTCGGTCATCAATGCGACGATCATCAGTATCAGAAATGTACGCCAGACTTCGCTGGCAAGAGCCATCGTGCTCCCGGCCTTGTCATCGATGCGTGTGTAGTTCAGACCGCTGAAGACCTGTTCCAGCGTTTCATGGCTCACCACTTCAACATCGTCTTCGCGCAATGGCCGATTGAGTGCCAACGAGGCTTCAGGACTTTCATACAATCCGCTGTTGAGCGTACGTTGCGAAAGCAGGACCGTTTCGGAATTCTCGTCGAGTGGAGTCCACGCATCGGCAATGTTCGCCTTGAGAGTCCCGCAATCGTACTGTCTGGCTTCTCCCAGCGCCGCCGCACCGCGTGCAACCGAGCGCTGGATCATGACGTAAAACGTGATGCCGTTGGTGACAAAATTCGAGGCATCTGTTGTCGGCAAAGTGCTGCAGAACCAGGCCACTCCCGAATCCATCGTCGCTCGCAAAAGCAAAGGCGGTCCGTTTTCAAGCTGAGCCAAAACCGTTGCCTGTTCATTCTGCACTTCACAGGCTCGATAGACCGTAACCTGACCGACGGGCAATGGAGTTCCGCTGAGTGTATTGCCCAGCAGATCTGCATCGGTTCGCCAGCGCGACAAAGTAAAGTGATCACTTCCGTCAGGTTCTCTCCACTGACCCCAGCGAGTTCCAAATATCTCATGATCGTCCGGCGATTCAGGCGGAAAAAACATCACACATCCGCCTTTGGCTACGAACGACTCCAACTGCTGTGCTGCCACGTCCGACGGTAGCGGAGCCTGCCATAACACGAGCGCCGTCTGATCCCATTCGATGACAGCGGCTTGCGATGAGGGCACAATCGTCGCTTCGTACGCAAGACTTCGATCCGAAGGTGTTGCTGCGGCAAGTCGCAGCAGTTCCGCTACTTGAGCGTCATCCGACACGATGACCGTTTTCTGAATCGCAGGCTCGGCGAAGACGAAATCAAAAACGTTGTCCGACAGATTCACGTCGCGAGGCAATTCGACTCGTCCCCAACCGCGTTTTGATTCGCGATCGATCGGAATCGTGTGACCGTTGCGAATCAGTTGGTTGCCGGTCATCTCCAGATCCACGGTGGATCGAGCACCACCAATCACGAATGTCACAGGGATCTGGATCGGCTCGCCGACTGGTGTGCCACGAGTCAGTTTCAAATCCATGACAAGCTCTGCACCTTCGGGGGTTTCGCGGCGATGAACTCCGCTGACAGAAACGGAAAGATTGTCAGACGCCAGATCCTGATAAGCCAGCAGATACAATCGCACGCCATCGTGATCGCGAAGTTGGCTACGAACAGATTCCCACCGTCCGTCGCCTGGGTTCCAGTCAGATTGTCGCACATCCGAACAAATCCAGACGTCCGTGCGTCCCGCTTCGTTCGTGAGAATATACTCGGTCGCCTCCTGCATCAGCGCCGGGATATTCGAGCTTGTCGCCGTCGGGCCGGTTTCAGGAAGTTCCAACAGCGCATCGTACGAAGCAAGATCGTGGCGGTTCCCTGTGGCACTGTCGAACAGCACAAGGCGGGTGTTGCGGCCGAGATCTTTCAAAGCCGTCGAGAGTTTTGCCAGGGCCGTTTCACGTTTGGAGCGTCCAGTGTCCGGATCGGTTTCTTCCATGCTGACCGACCGATCCAAAATGACCACCGTGAGTTCCGGAGCACCGCTTGTCGTCAGACCAAGCCAGCCTCCGGACATCGGTCGGCTGATGGCGAAGATCAATCCCGCAACCGCCAGCATTCGCGCAATCATGATCAGAATGTAACGCAACCTCGCCATACCACGCGCCATGCGTTTGGCCTGCAGCAGAAACATAGTTGCCGCCCACGGGATCGTGCGGTGGCGATTCTGATTGATCAAATGAATCAGAATCGGCAGCGCGATCAGCGGCAGAGTAAAGAGAATGAACGGCTGAAGGAACGTCATGGAAAGGCTACTATCGCTCAAAAGTCGCTGGCTCGACCTGACTCCGCATCGTTAAGATCGCTCGAACAATAACTTTCAGATTTGCAGCCGGATGTTCACAAACAACCTCCCCCCACGCGCAGCGTATGGGGGAGGTCGGACGAGCGAAGCACAGTCCGGGAGGGGGATTGCACTTTGATTTGAACACTATTTCAGAATTTAAAACTCGCGGAGGCCCTCCCCCGGACCATCGCTGCGCTCGGCCCAACCCCTCCCAGCCTTAGGCGGGCGGGGTTGTGAAATACCATTCTTATTCATCGAGCGATCCTGAGCGTCTTATACCGAGGATGACAGGGAAACGGAAACGAACAGGGCGGCGGACGCGTTGCCGACAACACCCCGCGAATTGTGGCTTCTGTTTTTTCAGTTTTCCAATAATGTCCTGATACGTATTGTCAGTTGCTTACCAACACTGAGCTTCTTGACAGTGGAAACTGGCGATCAGGAATGTACCGTCTTACGATTTCGCTGGAGTTTTCATCACTTGAAGGCGACAATCATGCAGCTCGTGTTGCGAGTAGGCGCTCCGAGTTCACGTTGCGGCTGCAGATTGAAGTCACCATGATTCAAATCAGCAAACCAGACTTCAACATCGGCAAGCTGCTGGCGACTCCGGCGGCGATGTCTACCCTTGAAAATGCCGATGTCGATCTCCTCGAACTGGCGGGACGAAACCTCGACAAAAACTGGGGCGACCTGTCGGACGACGACAAGCGACTGAACGACCAGACATTGCACGATAGATCTTGGATACTATGGGCCGACCTTCTTGGGAAGACGAATGTCAAAGTCTGGATCATCACTGAATCGCCCGACAAAAACGGAGACCTTGCTGCGACGACAGCCCTGCTGCCGGAAGAATACTGACTCGATGCTCAAATTCATTGGGCCAGCAAGGAGAACGAGCTGAATAACATCGGCGGAGTTGGAGAAATCTCTGCAGCCTCGACGACAGAAGCATAGATAAGCAAGAGGAGGTGAGAAACGAAATGAGCAAGAAGCACATCCCATCCAACGACAAGATTCGTCTCAAACTGACGCAGGCTCAACGTTCGCTCCTGATTGACGATTTCATCCTCTTGCCCTCAAGGCACGAAGAAGCCATCAAAGACACACCGCCCAACGAACCTGTCATGCTGACACTTGACGATCTGGACGAAATCAGCGGCTACGTTGCCGCCGGAGCCAACCACAGTGAAGACAAGAAGAAGAGCAAACAGCTCGACACCATCTTTCGGAAGATTCAGAAATTACTCGATACGCATATCGACGAGGAGCCACCCCAAACAAGCAAATTTGAAGTCGCCAGGAAAACCAAGACGCTCGCCGACAATGCGATGCAAGTGGCGGAGTTTGCAGCGACGGCCCTGATCGCCGCTGAGTCGATGGACATCAAGACGAAGCCACTCGAACATTTCGCCCTCTCGCCGGCGCAGCGGGAAATCCTGCTGGCCGTGCCTGACATCTCAAAGTCGATTAAGACCAGGTTAAAGAAAGACAACGCTTCCTTCACGATCGCTGAAGTCGCGACTATGACAATGTCGCTGGTTGAAACCTCAATCGATGGTGAACCCAGGCAGCAAGTCGCCGTCCTGCTGGTCGTCAATCATCTCGTGGAGCAGCTCAAGGCGGGTATCCCGGGATTAGGCGACTCGAAACTTCGCAATGGGAAGTCGCCGAAGATCAAGGCAGACTCCGGCAGTGTCTACCAGTTCAAGATCACGCTGATTGGTTCAAAGCCGTCGATCTGGCGGAGGATTCAAGTCGCTGATTGCACCCTCGACAAGCTGCATGAACATATCCAAACCGCAATGGGCTGGACCAACTCTCATCTGCACCAGTTCAAGATCAAAGGCAAACGCTACTTTGATCCCGCGTTAATCGTCGATGGATACGACGATTCTGACTGCGTCGATTCGACCCGCACTCGAATCAGCAAGATCTTGCCAGGATCCGGCAAGCGATTCAGCTTCATCTACGAGTATGATTTCGGCGACAGCTGGTACCACGAAATTTTATTTGAGGGCTGCCCGCAGAAGCAACCCGGTCAGAGATATCCGCTCTGTGTTGAAGGTGCGCTGGCCTGTCCGCCGGAGGATGTGGGAGGTATCGGAGGCTTCTATCAGTTTCTGGAAGCATTGGCCGATCCAGAGGACGCGCAGCACAACCACTTGATGGAATGGGGCGGCGACTTCGAACCCGAGGAGTTCGACGCTGAGCAAGCAACCAAAGAAATGAAGGATGGTCTGCCGGGCTGGATGTGATGAACGTGAATAGACAGCGTTACCGCTTCGACTTCCGCCACAAAGCAGTTGTTGTCGTTGGCAAGGTCCGATGCGACAACGTTGAACACGGCGTCACTGAAGCCGCCGATGTTCAGGATGTCACTTCGTTCCGGTGCCTGTGTCGATCCGTACGGCTCAATGTTGATACAAACCAACTTCGGACCGCTGTTGTTCCCACCCTGCAGCCGAAACTGATTCTTCACAAACGCCTGCCATTCGGTCATCACGCCGGTCGAACCGTGTGTTCCGGATGCGAACACACGATTTGCGTAGACCCAACTTTCGTTGTCGCTTACCAGCACGCATCCCGCAAACTTTCGGTTGCGGTACTTTGCGTTGGCTTCTCGCAACGGAATCGAGCAGTCCGTTCCGCCACCGCCGAACTTCGCCAGTCGCTCCGACAGGCTCAAAATTGAGTCTGACGGATCCACGTTGGCGTCGTACGCCTGAGTATCAGACTGTCGCTGTCCATTGTACTGAAATTGCTGATGACAGACGGAGGGGAGATATTGTAAGGTTCGTGGATGGAACGGACTCCATTGCACAACTTGAGCCATGATGACCTTGTAGGAATGACCCTGCAGATTCAGCGGCAGCTGGCGGCGCAGGCGAAGCTGATGGATCGTCAGGCAAAGCGGATCGCGGAACTGGAGAGCGAACTCAAGGAGTTGCGGAAGAAAAATCCGACGCAGCGATTGGATGAAGCGTATTCAGTGAACGCTGAAGAGAAGCGGCGTGCAGAAGCTCAGCAGGACGAAAAGCCTTCAAAGAAGAAGCAGAAATCCAGACGACGCGGGCGAATCACCACCGCTGAAAAGCTGGCAAAGGCGACTCAGGAAGAAGACATCTGGCCAGACGAGTATTCGTTGCACGAATGCATGTGGCGATATTCGCGAGTCGCCTGGCGAAGGAATGGTTGCCGGAATTCGATGCACTCTGCCAGTTGCGCGCGGTGTCGGCCGTCGTGTACGCCGACGAAACCAGTTGGAGCATCAATTCGGTATGGGCGTTTCTTTTGGAACATTCGCGCATCACGGTCTTCGGCTGTCGCAAGGACGGCGAGACGCTGGCCGTGCTGCTGAAGCCTGACCGCGTACATTACAAGTCGTTTCTGGATGCGTTGCTGGAGATTTATCGGCAAGGCAAGGCGATTGCGGCGGACAAGCGTTTGAGCGAAGCCGGTCGTCGAACTCGCGTGCTGCCGCAGATCGATGCCATCCGTGCCTGCACGAGTGCTCGCATCGCCGATGAGATGAAACCGCAGGACGATGCGGAAAAAGACTTCTTCAATCTGACTCATGAAATCGCCCGGCTGATGGGTAACAACGAACTGTTTACATTCGTCATCGTCGCAATCGGCCAGCCCAGGTGATTGCAGTCGCCAGCCGAATCCGTCGGCAAATGCACCGGAGCGAACTCAATCGCTCCGAATTTTTGAGCATGATCCAACTGGCGGGCTGCGTCTGGTGTGAGCGGAAGAAGCCCCGATGCCGTTGACGCGGCATCGGGTTTTGCATAAACCGCCGCCGGAATCGCCACGAAAGCAACAAGAAAAAACAAAACTCGATGGACAGCAATGTCCCAGAGCGAAAATCGGCTCACTTTGTCTCCCCGGTCGTAATAGCCGGTTTGTGACAGATGACTTAATGGAGCATAACTGTTCGACTCGTGATGAACCGAGCGGACAATTTTCGGAACACATCTTTACGCAGAAGCATTTCCCATCCGCGATTTGGGGTTGTTCAACCACCGGGTTTCCTGAAACATATGCCTCGAGCTTCGGTTCCACTGGCGTGTCTGACGGTATCAGATGAAAACGAAGTCAATCACGCGAACAACAAGCCGACTGCCGATTGGAGTACATGCCTTCGCTGGATCGCGGAAACACTTCGTCGGGCGAAAATTGGTTTGCCATTTGATGAGAGCAATTCGCGCTCTGCGAGTTTCTGTCTGACACGTTTCAATCAGCGTTTCGGAAGATGCTGTGATGCCCTGCGGCGGTGCCTGGTCTCATTTCCAATGTCAGGGGCCCAAAACCGACGGCTCTGGTGTCGATGCCTCAATGAACTGCAAAGTGGCCGAGGTCGCTTCAATCCGGGGAACCGAGGCATTTCACTGATTGGCTCACCACGTTTCAGGGTTTGGCCTGTGTTTCTTCCTGCAATTCTGTTCGACAGTCATCCGATAGATCACTGGCCCGGTGAATCTTCGCCTCATCCTGTTCTCGCAGGCCCTGGACAAGGAGTTTCCAGCTTTCTTCGCGGCAACGTATGTACCGAACCAGAATCTCCAGATAGTTCTTGTCGGCGTTTTCCAGGTCGGAAAAACCTTCCACCTCTTCCCGCAAATTGATCCACGGGGGAATAACATTTTCCTCAATGCGATCTGCAAATTCGTTTTGATCGATGACACCTCTGGATGCTTCAGCCTGATCCGTGTTGAACGTGTTACAGATTTCGTTTTCCGCCAACGACAGACGCTGCATTCTTGCACTGATGTCAGGTAGAGCTTCTGGCAGTGTGGCGATCACAAATGGCAAAATGATTGCTGCCGCCATAATAACGATCAGATTCTTAAACCGCCGCCGTGCGATGATTTCCGCCGACAAAGGCTGACTCAGGATCAGGCCGCAGAGGACACCAGCGGCGAAACCTCCGGCATGTGCAGCCATATCGATCTGCGGGATGCTCATTCCGACAACAAGGTTCAGGATGACGAAGGTTGCCATACTCTTCAGCATCTGATTTCGAACGC